>ERZ780149.889-NODE-889-length-36304-cov-10.327347_pt1 | contig 36304 bp, 21 predicted proteins | sample MGYA00511367_ERZ780149 | MGnify/ENA primary metagenome ERZ780149 (study PRJEB29588, sample SAMEA2153852) | human gut metagenome | biome: human gut; feature: human-associated habitat; material: faeces | place: Denmark | collected 2008/2010 ... | reverse complement strand
CCGCGACGGCCGCCAGGCGGTACGGCTCCTCCGCCTCTTCGATCCGCGAGGCGTTCGTCGGGACGTAGGCCAGCGCCAGCGTGCGCATGGCGCGGCGCTGCATACCCAGCAGTTGTTCCTGAATTTCGGCGGGAACCGTCGCGGCGTCGCAGCGGGCGAGCACCACTTCGGGCGCACCCTTTATGAGCAGAAACCGCTCCCGTGTATCGCATCGCTCAATGAGCGTGGCCATGTATTTGCGTTCGGTCGAGAAGGTCAGCCGGTCGAGAATCCGCACCCCTTCGCGCAGTGCGGCGTAGTCGCCGTTTTCGCGCCGGAGCCATTCGAGCAGCGCGCCTTCGGTGGGATTGCCCAGCGGACGGCCGTCGGCGTCGAGGAAGGCGGTCGAGTTGGCCGCCACCGACTCGCCGAGCAGCCGCTCGTCGGGAAGCCCGTAGCGGATGATCTCCTGCACGCGCATCCGGTTCTGGGTGAGCGTGCCCGTCTTGTCGGTGCAGATGACCGTCACGGCACCCATCGTTTCGCAGGCGTGCATCTTGCGCACGAGATTGTTGGTTTTGAGCATCCGCCGCATCGAGAGCGCCAGCGAGAGGGTGATGCTCATCGGCAGCCCTTCGGGAACGGCCATGACGATCATCGCCACCGAGACCATGAAGCAGTTGAGCACGATGCGCACCACGTGGGGCCACGGCGCATCGGCCAGCCCTTCGACGAGGAAGGCCTTGCCGATCAGAATGACGAAGATCAGCACCGACAGCGCGATGCCCACCTTGCCGATCTGCCGCGAAAGGCGTGTCAGCTGGCGGTGCAGCGGCGTCTGTTCGCCGCTCTGGACGGTCGCCTGTTCGGTGACGCGGCCCGCTTCGGTGGCGTCGCCGACGGCCGTGACGACCATGCGGCCGTATCCGTCGCGCACGGTCGTGCCGCGCAGCAGCCGGTTGGAGGGGTAGGTCGCTTCGGGGTCGAAGAGCTCCTCGTCGACGTACTTCGCCGTTTCGGGTTCGCCCGTGAGCGTCGACTCGTCCATTTGCAGCGATACCGCTTCGACCAGTTCGCCGTCGGCCGGCACCGTCTCGCCCGCTTCGAGGCTTACGAGGTCGCCGACGACGACTTCGCGGCGCGGAATCTCGCGCATCACGCCTCCTCGGCGTACCTTGACGGGCTGCTCGTCGTTTACACGGTTGAGCCGGCGGAACCGCCGCATGGCGTCCCACTCGAAGAGAAATCCCACGCAGGTGGCCAGCAGGATGGCGCAGAGAATGCCGATGGTTTCGGTGAAGTTGCCTTCCATGAAGGCCATGGCCAGCGACAGGGCTGCGGCGACGAGCAGCACGATGATGATCGGGTCGCGGAACTTCTCCGCGAGCAGCCGCCACGCCGAATCGTCGCGTTGCGGCGTGATGATGTTTTCGCCGTGGGCGGCGCGGCTTGCGGCCACCTCTTCGGGGGTGAGACCTTGCGGGTTGTAGGGGATCATATCCGGTTGTTTTCTGACTTGCAAAAATAATCGATCCGTCGTGCATTCGCGCGGCATGGGGCGAGATTTAACGGTTCGTTAATATCCGCCGTATGTTAACGAATCGTTAAGTCGACGGGAACTGCCGCGTCGAAGCGTCGAGGCGGATGGCGATGAAGAGCAGGATGGTGAAGGCCAGCAGCGACGATCCCCCGTAGCTCATGAAGGGGAGCGGAATACCCATGACGGGCATCAGCCCGATCGTCATGCCCACGTTGACCAGCACGTGGAAGAGCAGGATCGCCGCCACGCTGTAACAGTAGACCCGCCCGAAAGGCTCCTCCTGCCGTTCGCCCATTTTCATCAGCCGCAACAGCAGCAGGCACATGACGCCGAGCACCGCGACGGCGCCCAGAAACCCCCACTCCTCGCCGACGGTGCAGAAGATGAAGTCGGTGTGTTTTTCGGGCACGAAGTTGTATTTGATCTGCGTTCCTTGCAGGAACCCCTTGCCGAAGAGGCCGCCCGAGCCGATGGCGATTTTCGACTGGTTGACGTTGTAGTCGATCCCCTGCGGTTTGTCGACGATGCCCAGGTAGCTCAGGATGCGCTCCTGCTGGTGCGGTTTGAGCACCGATTCGAAGATATAGTCGGTCGCCGGGACGAAGGCCATCGAAACGACGAAGAGTCCCGCCATGAGCAGGATGTTCATCAGCCGCGTGCGGTAGGCGTAGACCGCCACGATCGGCAGCGAAGCGAGCGTCACGGTCAGCAGGCTACGGTAGATGTCCATCGTGCCGGGGGCGATGAGTCCCATGAGCGACGAGAGGACGATGGCCGAGAGCGCCAGCGAGGCGAGGTAGACGATGCGCGAACGCCATCGGCCGTTCATCATCGCCTCCGACGCCACGCAGATCAGGATCAGCAGCACCAGCAGCGTCATGGGCGTCAGCAGGAACGAAACGATGAAGAGCGCAGCGATGAGCAGAATCGGGATGCAGAGCCACTTGTTGAGTCCTTCGCGGTAGAGGACGAAGAGGAATGCACCCAGCACGATGCCCGAACCGGTGTCGTTTTGCAGAATGGTGAGCAGCATCGGGATGCCGACGATCACACCCACGCGCAGCAGATCGCCGAAGCGGTTGATCGAGAAGGAGTAGTTGCTCATCACGCGCGCCAGTGCCAGCGCCGTGGCGATCTTGACGAATTCGACGGGCTGGATGCGCAGCGACCCCAGTTCGATCCATGACTTGGCGCCGTTGACCTCCTTGCCGGCGATCAATACGCCGATCATCACCACGATACCTATTATATATAGCGGATAGGCCCACATGTGGTAGTAGCGCACGTCGAGTAGCAGGACGACGAGCGCTACGACGAGTACGGCCGTCACCCACATGTACTGCTTGATGTAGAAGTGCGAGAAAGCGAAGAAATCGGCCGTCTCCTCGTCGAATGAAGCAGCGGTGATGCAGATGCAGCCCGCCGCGACCAGCAGCAGGTAGTAGAGGACGGCCAGAAAATCGACCCCCTGGAACAGACCGCCTTTGATTCTACTTTGCATAGGAGGGATAATAGATTTGCATGTTCTTCACCCTATCGACGAGCCACGGGCGGGTGATCGTGTCGGTGAGGTAGTACTCTTCGACGAGCGAGGCGATCGGCAGGGCGATCGTGGCGCCGAATCCGCCGTTTTCGACGTAGACCGAGATCGCGATGCGGGGATTGTCCTTCGGTGCGAACGACAGGAAGGTCGAATGGTCGCGTCCCTGCGGATTCTGGGCCGTGCCCGTCTTGCCGCAGACGTCCCAGCCGTCGAGCCGCGCCACGGTCGAGGTGCCGCCGACGTTCACGCCGCGCCACATTCCCTCGACGATCGGTTCGAAGTGTTTGGGGTCGATCATCGTATACTGCTTTTCGTAGAAACGGCGGTCGATCGAATCGCGCCCTTCGATACGCTTGACGATGTGGGGGATGTAGTAGTAGCCCCGGTTGGCCAGGATGGCCGCGAAGTTGGCCATTTGCAGCGGCGTGCAGCCCAGTTCGCCCTGCCCGATCGAGAGCGAGATGACCGTCAGTGCGTTCCACGAACCGTGATAGACCCGGTCGTAGTATTCGCTCGACGGGACGTAGCCCGCCCCTTCGTCTAGAAAGTCGGATTCCAGCTTGCGGCCGAAGCCGAGGCTGTTGACGTAGGTTTTCCACATGTCGAAGCCGTGTTCGACGTCTTCGTAACGGCGGTTTTCGAGGATGTTGCGCAGCACGTAGCAGAAGTAGGCGTTGCACGAGTTGGCCACCGCCCCGCGCAGGTCGAGCGGCGAGGCGTGGGCATGGCATTTCATCATGCGGTGGCCGTAGCGGAATCCGCCGTTGCAGGAGTGGCGGTCCGCCGGCGTGAGCACGCCCTCTTGCAGTCCGATGAGCCCCTGCACCAGCTTGAAGGTCGACCCCGGAGGATATTTCGCCTTCACGGCGCGGTTGAACATCGGCTGACGTTTGTTATAGAGCATTTTCATGTAGTTGTTGCCCCTGTGGCGGCCTACCATTTCATCGGGGTCGAACGTGGGCGAGGAGACCATCATCAGGATCTCGCCCGTCGAAGGCTCGATCGCCACGGCGGCTCCCACCTTACCTCGCATCAGCTCTTCGGTGAAGGCTTGCAGGCGGGCGTCGATCGTCGTGACGATGTAGCTGCCCGGTTCGGGCAGTGAATCGAACATGCCGTCCATGTAGGAGCCCTTGACCACGCCGTGCGTATCCTTCTCCATGATCTTCACCCCTTTCTTGCCGCGCAGCTCCTCCTCGTAGGCCTTTTCGACGCCGCTCTGGCCGACGTAGTCGCCCGAACGATAGTCGGCATAGCGCTTCATCTTCAACTGCCTCTCGTTGATCTCGCCTACGTCGCCCAGCAGGTTGCCGCCGATCTTGCGCGGATAGCTGCGTATGGTGCGGTAGACGGTGTAGAACCCCGGGAAGTTGTTTTCGTCGAAGCGCAGTTTCACTTCGCTGGAAATGAAATTGGTCACCATGTAGGGGATGCGGGGGCTCATGCGGGCGTTGCGCAGCGCGCGTTCGAGTTTGGTGCGGGAGATTCCCAGCAGGTCGAGCATTTGCAGCGTGTCGAATCCTTCGCGCGGCAGCTCGCGGTAGATGACCATCAGGTCGTAGCAGGCGCGGTTCTGCGCCAGGTACTCGCCGTTGCGGTCGAAGATTTCTCCGCGCGGTGGGTATTGGACGACGTGCCGCAGCGCGTTGCCGCGCGCCAGTTTTTCGTATTTCGGGTCGATGAGCTGGATGTAGGCCAGCCGCAGGATGATGACGCCGAAGATCAGCAGCACCACCGCTTGCAGCGTGCGCATCCGCACGTATCCTTTGCGGGAGTCGGTCATATGCGCGGCGAGAGTCGGGAGGTGAATACCTGTGCGATCAGCCAGCAGAAGAAGACGCCGACCGCGGCGCTCACGCCGAGCCGCAGCAGCGTCAGCAGCGCGTGCGACCACGAGAGCGCCTCCATGTAGAAGAAGATCGCGTTGTGGAGGACGACCGTCAGGGCGAGGTAGACCGTGAAGGACTTTTCGCCCAGCCGCCGTGCCGAGGGCACACCGCCGTCGTGGACGTTCTCCTTGCCGCAGACGAAGTTGAGAAGGTGGATACGCACGAAGGCGACGAAGACCGTGGCGATCGTGTTCACGCCGGCGGCACCCATCGTCCAGTCCATCGCGAGCCCCATCGCGAGCCCCGCCAGAAGCATCCGGATCGGTGTGGTCTCCATCGGCAGCAGCGCGATGAAAACCACGTAGACCAGCGGGTTGAGGTAGACGCTCAGCGACAGGTTGTTGAACAGAAAGATCTGCAACAGCGCCGCCACCAGAAACAGAAGTGCGTATTGTAGGGTTCGGTACATAGCTCGGTCGAAAAGTCGGGGCGTGCCCCTCCGGTTTGTGTTAAATTCCCTCTTCCAATTGCCGTTGTTCGTTGTAGTCCTGATTCTTGACGAGCACCACGTCGTGCAGCGCCGTCATGTCGGCGGCCAGGCGGATGCGCACGTCGTAGGCCGTGCGGGTCTCGTTGAGTTCGAACTCCTCGACCGTGCCGATCAGGATGCCGGCCGGGAAGTAGCGCGAGAAACTCGTCGATACGATCGTGTCGCCCCGCTCCACGGCGGCATATTTCGACAGATCGCGCATACGGACGTGCTCCGCGTCGAAACCGTCCCAGTAGATCGAGCCGAAATGGCCGTCGCCCGCCACCTCGCCGCTGGCGCGGAACGAGGTATTGAGGATCGACACGGCCACCGAATAACGATCCGAACAGCTGACGATGTAGCCCACCATGGCGCCCGAAGGGGTGACGACGGCCGTTTCGGGCGATACCTCGAAATCGCGTCCCTTGTTGAGCGTCAGCAGGTTCTCCTGCTTGTTGATCGAGTTGGCCACGACGCGGGCGGTCGTGTAGCGGTAGGGACCCGCCAAGGGCGATCCCACCGTGTCGAGGGCGGCGAAGAGCGCCTGCTCGCGATAGAACGACAGTTCGTTTTCGAGCGCTGCGACCCGTTCGAGCAGGCGTCGGTTTTCGTCGGGCAGGGCGAAGAAGCGTTTCACGCCGCGGAAAGCGCTGTGGATTCCGCCCGCCAGCCGGTTCGACTGCGTGAGGATACGTGCCTGCGTGAAGTGGGAGGAGTGCGCATAATAATTGATCGCCACCACTTCGATGATGACGAACAGAAGCGCTACATAAGTGCTCCGCAGGAATTCGAGTAGTTTGTACACCTCTCCGGTCAGGGTTTATCGGCGGGAGCTCCGGCGGACGAAGATTCCCGTTTCCGGCAGGGGCCTCAGCCTCCGCCCGCAAACGGGAACTGTTCCGGAGGTCGCCGCGGACCGCTTATTTCATCAGGAACGAGAAGCGGTCGATGTTTTTCAGTGCGATGCCCGTTCCGCGCGCGATGGCACGCAGCGGATCTTCGGCGATATGGAACGGCAGTCCCGTCTTCTCCGTAAGACGTCGGTCGAGGCCCTTGATAAGGGCGCCGCCGCCGGCCAGGTAGATGCCGTTCTTGACAATGTCGGCATAGAGTTCGGGCGGCATCGTTTCGAGCACCTTCATCAGCGCGGCGTCGAGTTTGATGAGCGATTTTTCGAGTGCGTAGGCGATTTCGTTGTAGTTGAGCGTGACGCTCTGCGGCAGTGCCGTCAGCATGTTGGGACCGGTGACGGTGAAATCCTCCGGCTCTTCCTCCAACTTGGGTATGGCGGCACCGATGGCGCATTTGATCGCTTCGGCCGTGCGTTCGCCGATGCGGACGTTGTGCTGCTGGCGGACGTAGTTCTGGATGTCGGAAGTGAAGACGTCGCCCGCCACGGTGACCGACTCCGAGCAGACGATGCCGCCCAGCGAGATGCAGGCGATCTCGGAGGTGCCGCCGCCGATGTCGATGACCATGTTGCCTTCGGGCGCTTCGACGTCGAGCCCCGCGCCCAGCGCGGCGGCCATCGGTTCGTAGATCATGTAGACCTCGCGCCCGCCTGCGTGTTCGGCCGAGTCGCGCACGGCGCGGATCTCGACGTTGGTCGATCCCGACGGGATGCAGATCACCATTTTGATCGAGGGCGAGAAGAGATGCCCCGAACTCTTGACCTTCTTTATCATGCCGCGCAGCATCAGTTCGGTGGCCGTGAAATCGGCGATCACGCCGTCTTTCAGGGGGCGGATCGTTTTGATGTTGGGGTTGGTCTTCTCATGCATGGCGCGCGCCCGTTCGCCGATGGCGACCAGCTTGCCGGAGTGGGAGTCGATGGCGACGATCGAAGGCTCGTCCACCACCACGCGGCCGTTGTGGATGATCAGGGTATTGGCCGTACCGAGGTCGATGGCCAACTCCTGTGTCAACGAAAAAAGTCCCATATGTTTTTTCTATTTATTATCAGTATTTTAAGCGGGTTTCGCGCCGGTACGGCCGGCGTCTGGGGATCTCACTTGCAAAGATAGGAAAAAGAACGGAATATCGCTGCAACAATTTTTAAGAATTTTAACTACATTTGCCGTGTCATTGCAAAGTGTCGAATTTAATTCTGATTTCGTTATGAAAACACTGAAACTTGATATTTCGAAGGCCGGCGTGGAGATCACTCCCCGCATGGAGGAGCGCACCCGCGAGGCGCTCTCGCTGCTCTATTCGAAGCAGGGCGCCGGCAACGATTTCCTGGGATGGGTGACCCTTCCCTCGTCGATCGCGCCGCAGGAGTTGTCGCGCATCGAGGCCGAAGCCAAGAAGCTGCGCGAGTGTGCCGACGTGATTATCTGCATCGGTATCGGCGGTTCCTATCTGGGTGCCAAAGCCGTTGCGGAGGCGATGGGCGATTCGTTCGCCGCGCTGCGTCCGCGCAAGGAGCCGGTGGTCGTCTTCGCCGGTCAGAATCTCTCGGAAGAGTATACCTACGAACTGCTCGATGCCGTCAAGGACCATTCGATCGCGGCGATCGTCATCTCCAAGTCGGGGACGACGACCGAACCGGCCGTGGCCTTCCGCATCGTCAAGGCGGAGATCGAACGGCGTTACGGCAAGGCCGGGGCCGCCGAGCGTATCGTGGCCATTACCGACCGTGCGCGCGGTGCCTTGAAGACGCTGGCCGACAACGAGGGCTACGCCACCTTCGTCATTCCCGACGATGTGGGCGGCCGGTTCTCGGTGCTCACGCCGGTGGGATTGCTGCCGCTGGCCGCCGCCGGTGTCGACATCGAGGCGCTGGTACGCGGCGCCGAGGAGATGGAGCGTGCCACGGGCGAGCAGGTCGCCTTCGCGGAGAACCCCGCGGCGGTCTACGCCACGGTGCGTAATGCACTGTACGAAGCGGGCAAGAAGATCGAGATTCTGGGTTCCTACGAACCGAAGCTCCAGTATATCAACGAGTGGTGGAAGCAGCTCTACGGCGAGTCGGAGGGCAAGGACGGCAAAGGACTCTTCCCGGCCAGCGTGACCCTCACGGCCGACCTCCATTCGATGGGGCAGTACATTCAGGAGGGCGAACGGACGATGTTCGAGACGATCGTCTCGGTGACCGCTCCGAAGCACGAGGTGCGGATCGAATCCGACGCCGAGAATCTCGACGGCCTGAACTATCTGGCGGGCAAGCGCCTGTCGGAGGTGAACCGTATGGCCGAGTTGGGCGTGCAGCTGGCGCATGTCGACGGCGGCGTTCCCAACCTCCGCATCGAAATTCCCGAGATTTCGGCGCACGCACTGGGCGCACTGCTCTATTTCTTCGAGAAGGCGTGCGGTATCAGCGGCTACCTGCTGGGGGTGAATCCCTTCAATCAGCCGGGTGTCGAGGCCTATAAGAAGAATATGTTCGCCCTGTTGGAGAAACCCGGCTACGAGGCCGAGACGAAGGCGATCCGGGAGCGGCTGAAATAACGCAACGGTTTGCGCATGAACGATCGGGCGCCTTCCTGCGGGAAAGGCGCCCGATTTTTTGACCGCCGTTTCTCTTTCCCGCACTTTTCGCAAGGCGGCTGCGCTGCGCGCAACGATGATTATTTGGTTGCGTCCGTCCTTAGCAGGCCCGCAGCCTGTCCGATCGCCGTGTTTGATCTTTTGATGCTTTTGGATCAAGCCAAAAGCACAAGAAATTCAGTGAGAAGAAAAACTTCCGATCGATTCTTCGGGAAGTATCCCGCACCTTCGATTCGGAGATTTCCAGCGAGGAGCAGGTTTACCACCTTTTTGTTGCATAATACTGTCTACGAGTTTGCAGCGCGGACATATTACCCTCGCCGGATTTCGAAAAGCGGATCGGATGCGCCTCTGACCCTACATTATGGGATAGCCTTATCAGTAATTATAACAGCTTACATCCCGATGAACCGCTTATAAGGTGGGTATAATTCGTTTTTTGAGAATAAATGGGAGAAATAAAACATGAACAACTTCAAAGATTTCTGTCCGACCTTCGAAATTGTTCATGTCCCCTATTTTCTTACACTGAAATATTCATAACTATTTTATTCAGAATAAATTTTGTGAGGCTATTTTTCTAAGAAGTCTTTCTAATGGTCTATTTCGAACGTTTTAGATGACTAACTTTACTGTGTGCCAATATGCCGTCCAATGTCGTAACTCCTATTTTGTCTCGTCTCGCCCTGCTTATCTTCGGAGAGGGACATCGTCGTGCAAAGCGCGAGCCGCCGAATCAGGTCCAGTCTGTGGGCTGGACCTGATTACGACATGAAGATGTATGATCTCACTTCGTTTCATTCGGTTCGGCCGACTACCACGATACCTTTTGAGTATAGAGGTTTCCGAACCTGTCCGTAACACGCACCTCACCCTCGCGAATTCCTTCCGACGGTTTGATCTGGAACATGTGGAACGAATTGACGGGCTTGCAGTATTTGCGCGTCGTCTTGTTCGTCACGGTAGCGTAGAGGTCGACATAGTCGGGATCCAACGCATCGTGCGCCTCCATCTGGCCGACCTTCACTCCGTTCTCCCACCATTCGACAGCACCCCATTTGTTATCGTGCGCCCAAATGTTGGCCATCACGTATTCGCCGCCGGTGCGTGCCGGAGGATAGACCTTCATCTGGTAGTTGCGATCTTTGCCACAGCAGAGATAGTACCACGAAACCTCTTCGCCGTCGACATCGACGACGAAATAACCCTGCGGCGTACCGTCATTGTTGAGCAAACGGTTCAAGCGCAATGCCCCCGTGGACTTGGTGACGGTGATCGAGGTGAGGTTGTCGATATCGTAGTTCCGCTCGGGTTCGCTCGTATAAAGATAAGTATGGTGGTTATGTCCCGCCCATGAATAGACATACTTGAAATCGAGCAGCGCCTTGCTATAAGCCGCAAAGTTCTTGTTGCGGCGCACCATGGTCGTCTTTTTGTTGAACATCTGGGCATGGGCGCAGATCATGATGATCTTGTCCTTGGGCACATATTTCAAATCCTCTATGAGCCAGTGCACGGTCTCGTCATAGAGGCCGTGGCGATACGATTCCTTGGCATCCTTACGGTCGTAGAGTATGTCGTCGATAAAAATGTAATGCACGCGACCGATATTGGCCGAATAACACGTAGGCCCCAGATGCATCTCGTAGTGCATCGTGCCGAGCGAATCTTTCAGCAACGTGGTCTGGTCGTGGTCGTGGTTGCCGATGACATTGAAAGTCACCATGTTCACACGGTCGGTATTGTGCAGATAGACAGGATAGACCGTCAGCTCGTTATAGATCACGTCGCCCAGTTCGATGCCGTAACATGGCGTAGCGATACTCTTGCGCGTCTTGATGATGTCGGGAATCACCACATCGCGGTAGGCCTCCGCCGAGTTGTCCCAGAAGAAATCCTTGATCTGCGGGTCGCCCTGCACGATGAGCGTATGGTGATCGGACGACTCCTTGCGCGGTTCGAGTACGAAATCGGCTGTGAAGGTTTCGACGTAGCGGGGAATGCGTTTGAAAGGAATCGGCAGGCTGTGGCGAGCGGGAATTTCATACTCGGCAGGCACCGACAGCATGATGAAATGACGGTTTTTGAGATCGCTCGTCAGCGTATAACGGCCGTCGGAATCGGTCTGCGTGCAGTTCAGTCCGTCGCTGACGACGGCTCCAGCGACAGGGCTTCCGTCGGTCGAGGTAACCCGTCCCGACACGTTGGGGATTTGCGCGTACACGGCACATGCCGCTACGAGCATTGCGAATAATAGGGTGAATCGTTTCATCTATGTATGAATATTATTTCGTTCCGTTCCAATAGTAACAAGGTCTTACTTCGCCGACCTCGGCATTGTTGCGCTCGGTATTGCGTCCGAGTATGAACATCCCGTAGTTTTCGGCCGTCACACGCGGAGCCTCACGCCCCTGCGACGGCGTACCGACGGCGCCGCCGACACCGCAACCGTCCACCCGATCGGTGTCGTTGCGACTCTCGGCCAATATCGATGCCGTGAAGCCGAAGCGGCCGCAGATCACGCCGCCGTTGCGGCAGTCGGTGATGGCTGTATACCGTTTTGGGGTCTGCGTCGTACCCACGATACCTCCGGCATTGCCGCTTCCTTTGAGGAGCACATCGCCGACATTCACGCAACCGTACATGTCGCCCGCCTCGAACAGACCGCTTATGCCGCCTGCCACTGCAGCCGAGCCGTCAACCGTACCTTCGTTCACGCACTCCTGCACATCACAGAACGACGCCAGCGCCATAATGCCTCCGATGCGGCCCGATTCGCTGTGGACAGCTCCCGTATTGGAACTGAAACGCACGACGGCATTGACGGTTTCGTTGCCGGCGATAAAGCCGCACAGGCCGCCCACATGAATGCCGCGGGCGCTGTTGTAGGTGTTGGCGGCATAGCCGCACGACACGTCGCCTTCGTTACGGCACTCGACCACGGCAACGGCCCACTTGGCATCGCCCTTGGCAAAAGCGTTGCCGATAATCCCGCCCACGGCAGTGCGTACTTTGGGGCTTTCGCCGGCGAACTTCACGGCGGCCTTGTTCAGACACTGCACTGCCACGATCGGACGTGCCGCCTGACCGACGATGCCGCCGACCGATCCGCCGGCAAATCCCGAAGCCGTGACCGCGGCATAGTTGACGCAATCGCCGACAGTCAGCGCGGAGTGCGTCGAACCGGCGATGCCGCCCGCCATCGTGAAGATGTCGCAGCGGGCGATGATCTCGCCGAAGTTGTCGCTGCAAACGATGTCTCCCTTGGTCAGACCGCAGATGCCTCCGACCTGTAATCCCTGCGGGACATCGGATTCGGAGATCGATTTGGCTGCCACCGTAACGTTACCTCGATTGGTGCAGAACTTGACCTTGACATACGTGTGACTCCCTGCGATGCCGCCGATATAGTTGTTGGGAAAAGCTCCGCTATAAGTTATCGTACCGTGATTGTCGCAATAGCCGATAAAAGCGCAGGAGAGGGGACGGGTGGGGCTGCCTCCGACCACGCCACCCAGATAAATGCCGGCACTGCGATTGTCGAGATTGCCACCGAAATTACCCGACGACGAAACATTGCCGTAATTGTCGCAATTGATGACAATATATTTATTCATTCCGCAAATTCCTCCCACGTAGTTGGACATCAATGATTTGCCCGACCGGTGCGAAATCTGGCCGCGGTTGATGCACCCCTCCAGTGTCCCGTGGTTCACGTCAGCGATGAATCCTGCGTAGAACTCCTCCTCGCCGTTGTCCGTACATTTCATCGAACACGAGGCGTCGATCGTAAGATTCCGTACGACGGCCTTTTCCGAAACGATATGGAAAAGCCCTGCCGTCGTTTTCCAGTTGGAGATCGTGTGGCAGCCTCCGTCAAAAATACCGTCGAAAACAGCTATCGGTACAAAGTCCTTCACCTTGGCCATGTCGATGTCAGCCGTAAGACTTATTACCCCCTCGCGGTCGGCCCATGGGGTAATATCCTCGCCGGCATTGGCCGCGATTGCGAACGCCACCAATTCCCTGGCCGAAGATATGCCCTCGGCCATAGTCGTCCCGACCGACAGCAACATCGAGACGAACGATAACAGAATGATTCTCTTCATTTGCATTATATAAGTTTAAAAGTTTTGCGATTTACAGGGCCATATCCGACGTTGACGCGGAATCCCAGTCGAGCGAAGCGGAGTAGCGGCGGCCGAAACGGTCGGTAACCTCGACCGTGCAAGAGGTCGCTCCGTCCGACGGCTTGATGCGAAACAGGTGCTTGACATTGGTGTCCGGCTTGAACTCCTCTTTGGCGAGGTTGCCGGGTTTCGAGTTGCTCCGGTCGCAGCACTCCTTGTATGCCTTGTCGTAACTCTCGATACGGGCCATCGGTCGGCCCGCCACGGCATTTGGGCCGTTGTCGGTATAGAGTACGCTGCCCCACAGGGCGTCCCACGCCCAGACGTTGGCATAGACATAGCCGTCGCCGTAGTCGGACGGAGAGTAGACGCGCATCTGGTAATCGTCGCCCAGTCCGTTGGATACGCCCAACTGGTTGCCGCACGGATGGTAATGCCATTCGATCTTCTCGCCGTCGACATCGACGACATAGTACCCGCGCGGCGTCCCGTCGGAGCAGACCCACTCGTTGAGCCATAAGGCTCCCGTAGCACGCGCAACGATATGCCCTTCGATATTGCTCAGCCGGTTTTCGCCGCTTTTGGAGTAGACCTTGTTGAAGTTGATATGCGAATGTCCTGCCCACGAATGCACGTATTTGTACTCCGAAAGCTTCTGCGCATAGAGCCGGCCGTTCTTGTCCACGTCGACGGGATCTTTCCCGGGCTTGCCGAACATCGAAGAGTGCGAGCAGATCATTATCATCTTCTCCTTCGGGACGTATTTCAGATCGTTGCACAACCATGTATAGACCTCGTCCGAAAGACCGTCGCTGTATCCTCCCGCGCCGTCGCCCTTCATGACGATGTTGTCCAGACAGATGAAATGGAGCCTGCCCAGATCGAACGAATAGTTCGTGGGACCAATATTCTCCTCGTAGGGACGTATGGCCTCGCCGTCCGTCGGCGCTTTGGTATCATGGTCGTGATTACCGATGACGCCGAACATCGGGAACGAGAGCGTCTTGACCCCCGATCGATAGATCTCCCACATGTTTGCATCCTCGTGGATCAGATCGCCCAATCCGATGCCATAGACCGGACGGTCGGTCATCGTCGCACACAACTTGTTCATATCGCGGCACATGTCCTCGAACATGTCGATGGAGTGATAGGCGAACTTGTCATAACCTCTGTCGCGGGCGCGTATCTGCGGGTCCCTACCATGAAGACCGTAAAGCGGTCGCTATTGCCGCGCCGGCTGCGCAGTCGGAATTCGGTGCTGAACGAGGTCGAACCCTCTGGAATGCGGTCGAAGAACTGCGGCAGCCCCTCCTTGGATTCGATTTCGTAACCCGACGGAACGGTAACCGTCACGAAACGCCGTTTCGACAGGTCGCTGCTGAGCCAAAAATGACCGTTGCGGTCGGTCTGGGTCGTTTGCAGGCCGTCGCTTACGACAATTCCTTCGAGCGGGGTTCCGTAATCGTCGAAGACGGTTCCCTTGACGTTACAGCCCTCCTTGTCGGGGATGCTGAACGGATCTTTCGAACCCAGTTCGTTATTACCGTCGGTACATGCCGCAAGCAGCAGCAGGGCAACGAGCGTATGGAAGAATCGTTTCATCTCACAATCGTTTCATTGTGGGGCAGGGAGGCATCACCCTCGCCTGCCCCTGTGCCTAACGGCGTGAAGTCCCTACTCCTCGCCGTTCCAGTAATAGCAGCCGCCGACCGTTGCGGTCTTCCCGCTGCCGATAATGCCCTTCGCATAGCTATCGGCGTCGAGCGTCAGGATCAACTCTTGCGGTTTCTCGCTGGCACCCAGATAGAACGATCCTCCGACGCCGCAGTTCGTAACGGTAGTCGTTCCGGCGTCTATGCCCACGATCATACCCATACCGAAGAGGTTGTCAGGCGTGACAGATGCATCCTCCGTACCTAAAACCGTACTGTTTCGAATAAGCGTGGCGTAGGCCTTGCAATCCGAAACGGACGACACACCCACAACGTATGCCGCAATGCCGCTGACCCCGATCAACGAGGGGCTCGACGCATTGTGGCCATAGATATTCTTGGCTTTGACCGTACAGCCCGCAATCGTCGAGTTCGCCAGCGTTCCGGCGATACCGCCTGCGAAGTGGGGGCCGCTTCCCTCGATTCCGCCCGTGAAACCGCAGTCGGAGATATCCGAGAAACGGGCATAGCCCACGATGCCCGCAGCCCCCGAGCGCTTGCTTTCGACCATGCCCGAGCACGAGCAGCCCGTAATCGCGATGCGGTTGACCTCATCGGCGCCCAATGCACAGCCCACGATGCCACCGCCGTTGGCAGCCGACAACGGATCGTCCCACGTATTGTTGTACTGATAGTGGCGCATGTCGGCCGTCACATGACACTTCTCGATAAGGGCCGCAGTCCCTTTGACAGCACCGACGATACCGCCCGTTGCCGTGAAGATCCCGTTCTCCTTGGCATTGGCATTGTTCACGTTGATATAGGCCGCACCCTCGCAGTTCCGCACCTCGACGGGGTGTTCCGTATAGCCGAGAATCCCGCCCGTGAACGACGGCAGAACTTTGAATGCGTTATCGGTGGTTGCGAAGCCTATTTCGGCGCGATTGGCGCAATCCTCATAGATGTGGGGTCCGTCGTCGGTCGGCCGGTAGTTGATTCCGACAATCCCTCCCACGAAAATCTTGCACATGCCTTTGGTCAGCAGTTGGTTGTTATTCAATCTCAGGCTGCCTTCATTGACACACGACGAAGCGCCGCACTCCACCGAACCGGCGATGCCGCCGACGGCGTAGTAACTGAACTTCGATTGCAGATCGACCGTCATATCGCCGGCATTGGTCAGATTCGAGAGCACGGTTCCGGGATAGGCGAACCCGACGATACCGCCAAGACGCAAATACGCCCCTTCGATGCTTTCGATACCGCTGACCGTGACGCCGCCGCGGTTGGTCGTCGCCGCATCGGCAACCGTCTGTGCCTTGCCGAACGAACCGTAAACGCCGCCGACCGTGGCGAGCGTAACCGCACCGCCGATACGGACCTCTCCTTCGTTCGCGTTGCCCGAGAGCGACTCGGCAGCATTTCGTACGAATCCGCAAATGCCGCCGGCATTGACGGTACGCGGATCGGAAGCCTGATCGACCGTACCCCTGTTCGTGCAGTCGACGATGCTGCCCTCGCATTGGCCGATCACGCCGCCCAGATGCTCCTGATCGACGACAGCGGCGTTTTCGGAGTTGAACTTGCGCTCATACTTGGTAGTAACCGTGGCTTCGGTCTCGTTGGTGCAGCCGCTGATGCGCTGGCCGCCGAAAACCGTTCCGGCTACACCGCCGATACGCGTCTCCCAGTAGTACGACGTCGAGCTGACGTCGCCATGGTTGGTACAACCCGAGATCGAACCGCTGTTCTGCCCCGACACGCCGCCGACGAAATTCGAACGGTTGGCCTGGACTTTGTTCACAGCCGTGCTGTTGGAGACGACCGTGCCCTTGTTGATGCAGTCCCTGATTACACAGGTGCCGTTCGATGAACGGCCCACGACGCCGCCGACGCAGAGGGTCTTGACGTCCGAAGAGTTGGTAACCGTACCGTTGTTGGTATTCGAGTGAACTTCGGCGGTATCCCCCGCATCATCGCTGCGATCGAACGTACCGAGAACTCCGCCGGCGCATACGACCTTCCCGGACGCCTGAGCGGCAGCCGACACATCGCCGTTGTTCACGCAGCCGCTGATACGTCCCGTGCGGTAGATACGACCTACCAGTCCACCGACATAGATGTCGAAGCCGCTCGTACCCGCATAAGATACTTTGGCATTGTTCACGCAATCCTCGACCACACCGCGCCCCATGCCGACCAATGCACCGAGACTTATTTTGTCGTCGGGCGACAGGGTATTCGCAAACTCGCACGAAGCGTCGATCGTGACATTCTTGATCACCGATTCGCCGAGCGTGAAGTTGAAGAGAGGCCATGCCGATTTGAGGTTCTTGATCGAGAATCCGCGCCCGTCGAACGTGCCGTTGAACGCATTGTTAAGATCCCCGACTCCGATACCTTTCCAGTCCGAAACCTCAGCCATATCGATGTCTCCCGCCAGATAGTACGAACCACCGAGGATGCCGTTGCGGACATTTTCAGCGAGTGCGAGCATGTCGGCGGCACTGCGAATCTCAGTCTCGGCCACCGTTTCGGTCGGAGCGAACGCCACGGCAGGCATCGCCAGCATCTTGCCGGCAGAGACGACCTGCTCCTTGTCACTCCTCATACGCATGAGGTGACCTTCGGGATCGACGATCTCGACCGTGAAACCCGCAGCGAAGGTCTGCGCCGGAACCGCCACGACGAACGCTTCGGCATCGGCATCGAGGGTTATCCCTTCGCCGCACGCGAGTATCACGCTCTGGCGGGACTCCTCGACCTCCGCATCGGGGATCACCAGTGCCGACGCGGTATAATCGATATCGAACTCGCCGCACAGGGGCTCGTGCGAATTGCCGTAGAACCGGATGCGATCCACGGCATCGCAGCCCTCGGTACCCTTCGTCAACCGGATCTTGACGAAACCGCATGCGTTTTTCAGCACGACCGACGGCGTCTGGCCGCGTCCCACCAACACGGCCGCCCCTTCGGCAAACGACGCTCCGTTGCGGTTCTGCACCGCAGGCAGTACGACCTTGCCATCGACATACGCCGAGGCGGGATAGATCACGTCATAGGGAGGATTAACAGTCCCGTTCACAAAGAACGCCGCGGAAGCCGTACCCTCCTCGACATTCGAGAGCGCGTCGCTCTGACGACCGTTGACGGCGATGCAGTCGCCGTTGGACCAGTAGACCTTGTACAGGCCCGTATTTCCGTCTTTGTCACCGAGATGAGTACGTGTACCTTCGAGGGCGGCGGTCAGTTCGGTCGTTCCGCGGGCATTCGTAACATCTTCCGAAATATCGGTGGTGCACGAACCCATCGTCACGGCTGCCAAGCCCAATACCGCAAAAATCTTTTTCATGACACTCAGTTCATTTGTAGTTCGACTTCCGATTACCATTCGCTCTCTATCTCTTCGATCTCCTGCAACTCCTCGGGCGAAAGTTCCCACTCTCCTTCGCTCGCGGCGAATCCAGCCTCGATGGACACCGACCACCATTCGATTTCGGGAGAATGGTATCCCTTCTTGATTTTGTTCATCATATAAAGTTTTGGTTAGTAGAATCTGTTTCTTGCATTTCCAGCATCCGTTTACTCCTGTCCGTTCCAGTAGTAACACCCGCTCGGCGTGACATTGCCGTCGCCGACGATGCAATTGCCGAAATTGTCGGACGTAACCGTCATGATCACATTCTGAACCTTGCCTGCCGACCCCGTATTGAGCGTTCCGCCCACACCGCAGTCGCTGATGGTCGAACCTGCCGTCGAAATGCCCGCGATCAGTCCCATACCCACATGCATCTGTTCGTTGGCAGTCGAACCTACATTCTGGATCAAGGTGGCGAAAGCCTTGCACCTCGAAACCGATGACTTGCCGTATAGGTATCCGACGATTCCCGCTGCCGGAAAATGGTTGATGCTGTTGAAGCCCAAACTACTGTGACTGTAAATATCCGGCGATTTCACGATGCAGTCGGTCACCGAGGCATCACTCAGGCAGCCTGCTATACCCGCCGCAAAGTGGGGACCGCTGCCAACCACGCTGCCGGTGAAACGGCAATCCGACACGGCCGCATACTTGGCGAAACCGACGATGCCCGCTGCAGTCGAACGCTTGTTTTCAAGCGCACCCGAGTTCGAGCAGTTCGAAATCTTCACGATGTTCGACTGGCTTTCGCCTACGGCACAGCCGACGATACCGCCGCAGTGGCACATCTTAAACGGATCCATATCGATGTTGCGGTTGTAGGCATAGTTGCGGATATCGACCGAGACGATGCAATCGGCCACCTCAGCTACCGTCTCGACAATGGCGCCGACGATGCCACCTGCTGCCGAAAACAGGCCGTCGTATTTGTTATTGGCGCCTGAGGAGTTCACATAACCGTTGTTTTCACAGCCTTTCACCGCTACGGGCATCTCGGTATAGCCCAGAATGCCTCCCGTGAATGCGGGAAGGATGTTGAAGTCGTTCGATTTGGTGCTGATTCCCACCTCGCCGTCGTTCACGCAGCCCGAGTAGGTGTTGAGGTCGCCGGCTACATTGCGGCCGGCGATACCGCCGAAGCAGATCCTGCTCGACGTGTTTTTGAGCAGGATGCCGTTATTGATCATCAGGGTTCCCGAGTTTTTCGAGTCGGAGATTCCGCACTCGGTCGAACCCGAGATGCCGCCGATGGCGAACGCGGTGAAGTTCGCTACCAGATCGGCTGTGATGGCGCCCGTATTGGTGAGCGACGACAACGGTGATTCGGAATCGATATAGCCGGCGACTCCGCCGAGATTCAGGGTAGTCGAATTGTCGGCAGCCGTCTCGACATTAAGAACCGTAATAGGGCCGCTGTTCGAACTGTTCTTGTCGGAGTCGCTCTGCACGGCACCGAACCGACCGTAAAGACCGCCGACCGATGCGTATCTCACACCCTTGACGGCCGACGTGGCGTCGCCCTGCAAATCGAGTTTAGCGACATTGACATTGTTTTCGGCCTCGCCCTCGGCAAAATCGCCCGCGATACCGCCCATATAGAGATATTGCTGGTTCGACGACGAAATCATCGAGCCGCGATTGGTACAACTCTTGATACTGCCCGACGCCTGATAACCGACCACACCGCCGGTATACTCATTGTAAACGGCATCACCGCTACGATAGAGCGTAGTGGACACGGGCTGTGCATTCACGCAGTCCGATACCGCCGCCGTAGAGTATCCTGCTACGCCGCCGCAATAGACCGTACGCGAAGCGTCGGTGCTGACGATCAACATTTTTTCACCAGTCGAACAGCCGCTCACCACTCCCGCAGCTTCGCCTGCGATGCCGCCGATGCGCAATGCCGACGAGACCTCCGAAATACGGGCATAAACGTTCATGCTGCCATCGTTCGAGCATGAAACGATCGACGAACTCTCGCCGTGACTCTTGCCCGCAATGCCACCGGTATTGAGGCTCGCATTCGAGACGACGCTCTCGGCCACAGTGAACGAAGCCTTGTTCTTGCAGTTGCGCACGGTGCCGTTGTCGCACAGGCCGACAATGCCACCGAAACCCGTTTCGGCCGAGGCGTCCAGATTTTCGACCGCTACGGCAGCCCGGTTCTCGCAGTTTTCGATCACGCCGTACGATACGCCGGCGATCACACCGAACCAGCTTTCGGAAGTTACGCTGCCCGAGAAGGTCATCGAGCAATCCTCGTCGACGATGATGTCCTGAACCGTGGCGCCGGCACCTACATGTCCGAAGAGCGACGCATCGCCTTTCCACGCCTTGACAAGCCAGCCGTTACCGCGGAACACACCATCGAACGGACGCGCGGCGGTGCCGATCGGCGTCCAGGTCTCGACTTCGCTCATATTGATGTCCGAGAGCACGTTCACGAGCACGCCGCCTTCGTTTTCAGTGGTCCAGTAGGAGATATCTTCGCCGGCGTTCCATGCCTCGGCGAACATCTTGAATCCGGGTCCCGTAACGATGCCGCCTGCGGGCACGAAGTCCTGCGTGATGGCTGGCAACGCGATGGACCGGCCGCTGTCCTTGACCGTGAACTCGACAACGCATTCGCGTCCGGCCTTCGTGTCACTGAGGTTTTTGCCTATCCAGAATTCGAAAACCGAGTTGAGGCCATCCTCTGCCGGCGTTTCGGTACACTGAACCCAGTAGGGAACCTCGACCTTCTCGATGATACCGAACGGAGCCGTGACCTCGAACGAGACATTGCCCTCGGCTGCCACGGCGATCTTGCCGTCGTCAGTCATGTTCACTTCGCTGCCAAATTGGAAAACAGTGAACTCGCCGTTATAGCCTTCCGTCGGAATCAGCTGCACGGCTCCGTAACGCGACTGCTCGCCGGGATTGGCGTCGATGCTGACGTGCATGACGGTCGTAGTCTGGCCGAACTCGTCGACTGTCGGGGTACCGACCTTCTCGGCCTCGATCCAGTCGGGGGCTTCGATCGTCCACTCCGAAGTGGTACGCACCTCGACGTCGTATGAAAGCGCCTCATTGGAACCCAGAATCTTATAGACATCGCTCATGACGAAGACATTGCCCGCCTGATCGATCTCGACCTTCCTAGTGTAGCGCCCCGCTGTGACGGTCAGCACGGCATTGCGCTTGTCGAACGAGTCATTGGATTCCACCACGAGTTCGACTTCGTCGCTGCCCGTATGGATCAGGTCGGAATCGACCTTGCACCACTCGCTGTCGGACGAAACCTGCCAGTGGATCGTCTGCACATTGAGATTAACCGTCAATTTCACCGTCTGACTCGCGCTGGTAATGCCGCGTGTTATGTCCCACGCGGGTACGATCTCTATATCGAGCGATGAAGGGCCGTTCTCGATGTTGTCCGTCGAACATGACATGACCGCCAACACTACTGCTGTCAATATCAAAATATATTTTTTCATAGCTGCAATCGATTATTCTTTCTTTCTCTTCTGGTTGTGGTCAGCCCACCAAACCTCGGTTTTCATGTTGTTCACCCCGCCCAGCCAGCCGTTGACGGCCTCGTCGTAGTTGACGGGATTGCGGAACTCTTCGTCGGCAGGATAGAGCAGGCGAGTCGGCAGCACGCTGTCGTTGCCCGCAAGCGACTTGACCGGCATCTCGGGATATCCCGTACGGCGGTAGTCGCACCATGCCTCGATACCGACCAGAACGGTCGATATCCATTTCTGGGTCATGATACGTTCGAGTGCGGCATCGTCCCTGAGTCCGTCGAGCGATACCAAAGGATTCGAAAGGAACGACGATACGATCGACTCGGAGGCATCGGGATTCCATTCGTAGACCGACTCGGCGACGGCTCGGTCGTAGTAGCTCTTGGCCGTTCCCGATATCCACTTGCGATGCGCCGCCTCCGCCCAGATGAACCATATTTCCGAGAAGCACATGATCGAGAAGTGGTCGCGATTCTGGATCAGGCCGCGGTTGTAGTGGGCCACGATATCCACATAGGGGACCAGCTCCTGATAGGTAACCTGCGTGGGCGCACCCACGCGTTTGTTGTCGAAATAGAAGTTCAGACGCGGATCGGACAAGATCACGTTTTCATCGGAGTCGAGCACGTACATCTCGTTCATCAGCCGTTCGCAGATCATATTGCTGTTCCAGCTGCCGGCACGCCACGAGAAGAACGGCGTCTGCTGGGCGGCTACCGCATCGTTGAAAGGCACATCGGCAGCGTCTTCGCGGCTCTCGAAAACAGGATAGTCCGCCGGATAGGAGAAAATCTGGTTGAGTTTCGACACGGCGAAGAGGCTCTCGGTCTCGACATCGACCTCGTCTTTGAGCGCCGCACGCATCAACAGACGCAGATAGATCGAGTTACCCAGCTTGCGCCATTTCTTGATGTCTCCCTTGTACATGTAGTCCTCCGAAGCGTCGAAGTTCTCCTTCGACTGCGCCAGCAGCGTATTGGCCTCCTCGAGTAGCCGGAACATATCGCGGTAGATCTCCTTTTGGCTGTCGTAGCGGGGCGTGAATTCCGTACCGCCCGAAGTATATCCCTGCAACGCCTCGAAATAGGGCACATCGCCGTAGGCGTCGGTCAGAGTGGACATGGCGATGACCTTGATGATGGAGGCGACGGCCAGCGCCGCATCGTTCTTGTCCTTCTTGGCTTGCTCGAGCATTGCCTGCGCATTGCCGCCGACCGAATAGAAATCGTTCCAATAGCCCGCCGCAACGCTGTTTTGAATGCGATAGTTACTGATTTTGTCGGCATTCTGCTGGTGGCCGACCGTATACTGCATGAGTTGCGAGGTCAGTGTGAACGACCGGTTGATCATGCGGTACTCGTAGTTAAAGACGGTCGGCTGCACGAACGTAGTGGCCGTCGTATTCTGCACGGCGTTTCGGTTTATGTTCATCTCTTCGAAACGCGAACACGAGGTTGTGACGGTCACCGATGCAACCAGTGCGGCTATCGAATATTTTATCTGTTTTGTTTTCATAATCATCACGCTGCTCTGTTAGAAAGTTATCCTTACGTTGCCGCCGAACGTCGCTGTTCCGGGCATCTGCAACATCTCGAATCCGGGAACTACCGACGCACCGCGCATGAAGGCGCCCTCGGGATCCCACCCCGGGAACTTCGACCAACAATAGAGGTTACGGCCGTAGACGGAGAGCGACAGTCCCTTGATGAACTTGCTCCTTGCCAACAGCTGGCGCGGAAACTCGTATGCGATGCGAATTTCGCGCAGTTTGAGGAATTCGGTGCTGACAAAGTTCTGCTCGCAGTTCTGGAAAGCATATGCCAGACCGTAGTACTCGACGATGTCGGCCGTCTTGTGGGTATTGCGAATGAAGTTGCCGTCGGGCAACTGGTTCACTCCGTCGAGAACCAGTCCGTCGTAACGTCCGGCGAGCGTAAAGCTGCCTTTGCCCCGTGTACCGAGAACGGCGTTGGTATAAGAGTAGACGTTTCCGCCGTGCTGGCCGTCGAAAGCAACCGACACGGTCAACCCCTTCCACTTGACACTCGTGCCGAAACCGCCCTTCCAGTCGGGCGTACACTCGCCGATGTACTGCAATTCATCGCTGTACTGGGGATAACCGTTCTCATCGACGATGATCTGTCCCGATACGTTCGTGATGCTTCCGTCCTTCTCGACGATGTACGCTCCTTCGGGAGCGCGTTTGTACCCCAGTCCGTACATCGCCGAGAGCGAACCGCCTTTGTAGGCGGTCATGTAAGCGTGCGACGAGTAGGAAGCCACGATCCACGAATCGACGCCTTCGCCCAGATCGACTACCTCGTTGCGGTTCTTCGACCAGTTGACATACGCCTTCCACTGCACGTCGCGCGTCTTGACGAACGTACCGTTGATCTGAAGCTCCCAGCCGTAGTTACGAATGGTTCCGGCATTGGCGAAACGCTTGGTCACACCCGAAGCCGAGCTGACCGGCATGTTCACGATGAGGTCTTTCGAGGTGTTGTTGTAATACGCCAGATCGACACCCAATCGGTTGCGGAACATGCGCAGGTCGAGACCCACCTCCCACGACGATACGATCTCGGGACGGAGGTTGGCATTGTTCATCGTGCCCGGTATCTGGTAATTGCCGGCGAAATCCGACGACGAAAGATAGTCGGTCGTACGGTAGGGTTGGGTGTCGTGTCCCACTTGTGCGAAGCTGCCGCGCAGTTTCACCAAATTGACGACGTTGCGCGCCGCACCGAAGTCGATGAGTTCGTTGAGCAGTACGCTCGCCGATACCGACGGATAGAAATAGGAATTGTTGTTCACGGGCAGCGTACTCGACCAGTCGTTACGACCCGTAATGTCCAGGAACACGGCATCGCGCCACGAGATTTGAATCAGACCGTAGAGGCTGTTGGTCTGGCGTTCGTAGTCATAGTTGTTCGGCTTGACGCGCTCTACGGAGTTTGCCAGCGAGTAAACGCCGGGTTGTTTGAGCTGCTCGGCCGTTTGGGTTGTTTCGCGGAACATGCGGTTGATGATGCTGCCGCCGAAATTGAGCTTCATGTCGAATCCGGCGCCCAACTTGCGGCCGTACTTGAGCAGAAAGTCCGTGCTCAATTGCAACGAACTGACATTTCCCTCACGATACATGCCGTAACGCTGCGAATAGGAGCTTTTGGGCTGGCGCATGGTGCGGTGGTCGCGCGAAAAATCGATACCGCCGCGCAGCATCAGGTCGAGACCTTTGTAGAGATGCAGGTCGAGCGACGTGTTTCCGAAGATGCGGTCGCGGTCGAGCGTATTGAGGCATTCGTAGGCCACGAAATAGGGATTGTTCTTGGCGCCCGTCAGGTTGGCATTCTGTTGCACGCCCGGATCGATCCAGTAATCGCGTGCCCAGTCCATGTTGATGTTGGGCGCCATGCACCACAGCGAGTACATGACCGACGCTTGGCCGTAACCCATTTGCGGCAGGTTGTCGCAATCGCGGCGATAGTAAGTGATCGACGTATTCATCGACAGCCAATTGTTGACCTTGTTATGCGAATTGAGCTTTATCGATTGTCGCATGGCGGGTGAGTTGGGTGTAATCGACTCGCTGCGCGTGTCGGATATCGAGAGCCGCATCGAGTTATTGCGGTTGAGCTTGGCCGACAGCGACAGCGAGTTGGTCGTTGTCCAACCCGTTTTGAAATAGTCCTTGAACCAGTTGCCGTAGCTGACGAACGGCGTCTTGACGCGCAGACCGTTCTGATCGAGGCCGATACCGCGCTTCTCATCGTAGAACTGGTAGTAAGGCGTACCGTCCATCTTAGGGCCCCAAGATGTAGCGTCGGTGGTCGTGACCTCGTTGCCGTCGACCGGCTCGCCGTAATGGAACGTATCGTGTCCTTTGGTACCGCCCTGGCCATAGACGTACTGCAAATCAGGCGACGTATTGACGACCTCGGCGACGAAATCCGACGAGAAGGTCACGCTGACGTTGCCGTCCTCCTTGTCACCCGACTTGGTGGTGATGACTATAGCACCGTTGGCGGCCTCCGAACCGTAGAGAGCCGTGGCCGCAGGGCCCTTCAACACCGTGATGTTGTCAATATCGTCGGGGTTGATGTCGCCCGTACCGTTGCCGTAGTCGATGGCATACGCCGACTCGCCCATGCCCGACGAGGTGTTGAACATCGGCACGCCGTCGATGACGAACAGCGCTCCGTTGTTGCTCAGGTCGAGCGATGACTCGCCGCGAAGCGTGACGCGCATCGAACCGCCCGCGCCGGCACCTGTCTGCTGCAATGTCAGTCCGGCAACCTGTCCCGTCAAACCCGAGAGCCAGTTGGTGGATGTCGCGGATGATGCGAGGACGTCACCGTCGACCTTGGAGGCGGCGTAGCCGAGCGATTTCTCGTCGCGTTTGAGGCCCAAAGCCGTGACGACGACCCCGTCGATGGCCTGCGCCTCGTCCACGAGTGTGATGTCGATGGTCGATTTGCTGCCCACGAAGACCTCCTGCGTCTTATAGCCGAGAAAGCTGAACGACAGCTCGTCGTTGGGACGCGCCTTGAGTGCATAGGAGCCGTCGGTACCCGTCACCGTGCCCGTGAGCATGCCCTTGACGATAACACCCACACCGGACATCGGTTTGCCAGCCTCGTCGCGGACGATACCCGTTACGGTTACCGTCTTGTCCGACGATGCGGAGGGTTGCGAACGCTGTGCGGAGGGTGCCGGAGCAGCCGTACCGGACCCGGACTTCGCCGTCGAAGGTTTTGGCGGGAGTTGCGGTTTCGACAGGGCGTTGAAGGCGAAAGCCGTGTCGGCCGTCGCCAAAGCCAACGTTGCCAACACGCCGGCTGTAAAGCGGCGGAATGAGGAGCAGCGTTTTCGTAAAGTCGAGTGCAGAGCTTGACTTACTCGGACTAAGCCAAGGCGAGAAAACGGCCGCCCAAAAATCGAATGATTTTTCGACTTGTCTAAATTTGCCATTCAATCAATTATTTCGGTTAATATTTTAAGTTGGAAATTTTCAGATATGCGAGCGCTTCGACACGCATAGCGCGAGGATGAACGAAAGGGCCGAGGCCGCGATCCAGAAGAGGGCTGCGGCCTCGAAATCGTAGCGAGCGACGCCGTCGACGACCGTTTTTCCCTCGTTGATGAGCCACCCGCTCACGATGTCCTGCAACCCCGCGCCGATGTAGCTGGCCATGCCGACGATGCCCAGGGCCGCGCCGGTTGCCTCGCGGGGTACGATGTCGATGGCCATCAAACCTCCGAGGAAGCAGATCAGCACGCCGATTGCCATACCGAAGAGCACCATGCTCAGCATGTTGACGAGTATGCCGTCGCCCGAATAGAGGAACAGACACAGCGCGACGGTATTCAGCACGCCGAAACCGAAGGCCAGCACATTGCGGCGTCCGTGAAACAGCGTATCGGACAACCAGCCCGAAAAGACCGTCCCGACGATGCCCAGCAGCGCGTTGACCGAAATGACCTGTGTGGCCAGAGCCAGCGAGTAGCCCTTGACCTCCTGCAAGAACAGCACGCCCCAACCGTTGACGGCATAGCGCGAGACATACATGAAGGCGCTCGACAGGGCCAGCACCCAGACGAAGGGATTGCGGATGACCGAACGCTGCAAGTCGGAGGTCGAACCGTGGTCATGGCTCTGTCCGGGCGACTCCTCGCCGGTCAGCACCTCGATCGGAGGCAATCCTTTGGATTCAGGGGTGTCGTGAAGCAGGAAGACGATCACCGCTACGCCCAACACGCCCGCCACCGACGAGCCGACGAAGCCCCATTGCCAGCCGAAGATGCCGACGACGGCCCCGACGAAGAGGAACGACAGGAATTCGCCGAGGTTGTGGCTGGCGCTGAAAAAACCGTAGTAAGTGCCGCGTTTGCTCAGGGGATACCACCGCGACAGCGCGATGATCGCAGGTGGTGCGCCCATCGATTGCGCCCATCCGTTGACGCCCCACATCACGGCGAAGGCGACGAACAGCGTCATGTTGCCCGCCAAGCCCGCGCCGCCCGCGAATCCCAGCACCCCGACCAGCAGGTTGGCGACGGCCGAGACGCACAGTCCGGCCGCCATGAAGCGCTTGATGTTGCTGTGGTCGGAGAGAAAGCCGTTGACGAATTTGCCTATGGCATAGGCGAACAGCAGCGCCGAACCGATGATACCCAGCTGCGTGGCGTCGAGCGCCCCGCTTTCGAGAATCGGTTTCTTGACCACGTTGAGACTCGTGCGGCAGACGTAATAGAGACTGTAACCGACCGTACCGGCGATGAAACTCTGGAAGCGGAGTTTCCGATACAGTTTCATGCGCGCCGCGTCGTCTCCCGCGAAGGGTGCCGACGGCGCGCTTTTTCGAAAGAAAGAGAGAGGGTTCATTCGGTTGTTTACACTAGGTGTTTCGGAATTCAAAATTATCCCATAAAACGACATAAATAACGGTATTGTTCGGGAAAGTAGTCGTGCAGGAGACTTAATCTGTTCAAAATAAGCGATATGATATTCTGTTCCGTCCGTAAAATAGTAGATGGAATTCCGATTTGTCGTGCGATACGCTCGCGACTTTTTGTCCGAACTCCGGTCGGTCCCTTGTTTGGCAAGCCTGCGGAAACGAAGGCGGGAATCTACTTTATTCGAAGCCGGCCGAAAGAGGAATCCGCTGCCTTCTAATATTTTGCAACGTAACAAGAACTCTATTTTTCTCTTGAGATTGAATTCGAAGCGCTTTATGGAATAAATTTGCAAACTGATAAATTGATAAACCCCGCTATCCCTGATCGTTCCATCCGGCATGATTTCGAAAAAGAACCGGACTTCGACCCAAATCTCACCCGCAATGAAAAAGTTACTTGCATCCTTATTCTTTGTCTTCACGACGTTGTTCACGTATGGACAGCAGCTTCATGTGGCATCCTATAATGTCCGGTATGCGAACCCGGCCGATGAACAACGAGGCAATGGGTGGAGCCAGCGATGTCCGGTCATCTGCAATCAGATCGCCTACGAGTCGTTCGACCTGGTCGGCATGCAGGAGGTTCTTAAATCCCAGTTCGACGACTTGTCGAACCGTTTGTCTCGTGACTACGGTTGTATCGGAGTCGGCCGCAACGACGGCAAAACGTCCGGCGAGTACGCTCCGATATTCTATAAAAAAGATCGCTTCATCCTGCTGGATTCCGGCTGTTTCTGGTTGTCGGAAACTCCCGATAAGCCGAGCGTGGGATGGGATGCGAAATATCCGCGTATTTGCAGTTGGGCACAATTGCAGGACCGAAACACCGGAAATACCCTGTACTTCCTGAATACGCATTTCGATCACGTCGGAAAGCAGGCTCGGAAGGAGAGCGCCTGCATGATCGTGAAGTGGATCCGCAGGCATTCGGACTGCGGAGAGACGATTCTGGTCGGAGACTTCAATGTGGATCAACGCAGCGAAAGCTACCGGGAACTCGTAAAGACTGGATTCCTGACGGACTCTTTCGAAGCGGCACCCATTCGCATGGCTGCCACCGGAACGGTCAACGGATTCGACCCGCAGAGATGGACCGGCCAGCGTATCGACCACGTTCTGGTCACTCGAGGCATCGAAGTCCTCCGCTACGGTTTGCTAACGAACCCCTATTGGTCGGTGGACTGCGCGGGAAATCGGGAAGCCCGCCTGCCGTCGGACCACTATCCCGTCAGCGTATACCTAACGATTCCGTAACTCACATCCGGTTTCCACGAGAAATTCACGGCAGATGTTCCGATCGACAATCCCCTATGAACTTTTAACGATATCATGAAAATATGAAAAATGCCATTACAACTCTTTTGACACTCCTCGTACTGGTTTCGTGCAGGCCTCATCGTACCGGCTCGGGGATGATGTTCGAAACAGATTGTCCAAAAGTGAACGAAGCGTGGGAATTGGCCGTGAAGACGGTCCGTTACAATATTCGCGACAGCATTCTGGCGGCAGGTGCCGACTATGGCGGAGAGTGGACCCGCGATGTGGCCATCAATACATGGAACGGGACGGATCTGTTCATCCCCGAGGTGATGGAACGCTCCCTGTGGCATGTAACTGACGGGCGACGAACCGTCGGACATCAATATTGGGATAAGATCATTTGGGTGCAGGGAGCCTATTATCACTATCTGCTTACCCGCGATACGAATTTCCTGAAAGAAGCCTATATCTGCTCGCGCAATACGATGAAACAGCTCGAGACGGTGGCTTACGATCCGAGCTACGGCCTGTTCACGGGACCCTCGGTGTTCAACGACGGCATATCGGCATTCGAAGAACCCATTTACGATGCGTCCAAACCGGACCTTTCGGGCGTCATGCGGCATAATACGCGGAATATAAAGTGTCTGAGCACGAACTGTGTTTATTATATGGCGTATCGGGCTTTGAACGAGATGCACCGGATATTAGGAGAAACCGAGCATGTCGAGTATGCAGGCAAAGCTGAAACATTGAAGGAAAATATCCGCCGAAATTTCTTCAGTCCGCGGGGAAAACTCTATTATGCTATCGACGAGCAAGGCGGAGTTCATAAGCATCAGGAGGCATTGGGAAATGCCTTTGCCATTCTCTCCGGTATCGTAACCCCTCTGGAAGGACACTTGACGCTGATTCGAAACGAAACGACCGAGTACGGAGTCCCTTCGATCACGCCGACATTCAAGCGATTTTCCAAAGAGCGTCCCGGACGGCACAACCGTTTGATCTGGCCCTTCGTCAATGCCTTTTATGCAGAAGCCGCCTTGGTGACCGGTGACTGGGATATTTTCGAACACGAATTCAGGGCGATGGCGGCCTTGGCGTTGGATGAAGATAAGGGAAATTACAATTTCTATGAGATATTCGATCCCGAAACAGGGAAACCGGAAGGTGGAAATCAGGCAGGCCGCGCCGTATGGCACTCCCGCCGCCACCAGACTTGGTCGGCGACAGGATACATGGCTATGGTCTGTCAGGGTATCTGCGGCCTTCGTCCAAATCCGGACGGCATAGAGATACGGCCCTATCTGCCGATAGGAATCAATCGGCTGTCTATCAAAGGACTAAAATTCGGGAAGATGACACTCGACATCGACTTGCAGGGACAAGGTTACCGAATCGTCGATTTCCGGGTCGACGGCCGGAAATCCGCGAATCATGTCATCTCGGCGGACGAGACAGGACGGCGGCACATCGAGATCCGGTTGGATCGGCCTCGATTCCCGTGATCGCGCCAACCCTACACGCGTCTGCCCGAAAGCGGTACGGAGAATCCTCCGCACCGCTTTTTCTTTGCCCGAAGGTAAAGAACGCTCATACGGCCGTTCGATTCTGAAATATCCCGCAGCGTTCCCTTTTCCCGTTCGGATCACTTGCTCGTACCGACACGTTCTCCGCCGATCTTTCGCACCCGGATTTCGAAATCATCGCGTGAGACGAGTGCGCAATTACGCACTTTCGTGCGATAATTATATACGGTAGAGATCGAGCAGCGCAGGAACGAAGCGATCTTGGCACTATCGGTAATACCCAGCCGCAGTAACGCGTAAATGCGAAGTTCCCTGTTCAAAAGATGCCCGGATTTGGGAACGATCTGTTCATCTTTTTTCAACAGGGCATTGAAATCGGAGACGAAATTGGGATACATCCCCAAAAATATGTTGTCGAAATGGGTATACAGTTCGTCTATTTCATGTTCGATCAACCGGTTCGATTTCAATTGCTTGAAAAGTTCCTCCATTTGCCGGTTTACAGCCAGCCTGTTCAACGATTTACGGTAGGTTTCGAATTTGTCGATGTAGTTCGAATGCAGGTCGAAGAATTGAGTGATATACTGTTCCTTGACCATATTCGATTCGGTAAGCAGACTATTCGTTTCGATGATTTCCCGGTTTTGCTCCGTCAGTCGGACATTGCTCTCGGAGAGTCGCTCCTTGATCTTGGATATATTTTTCATCTGTTTGAGGATCTGAGCGATAAGCAAAATAAGAGATAGGGACAACAAACTGATGAGTAGTAGCGACCACTGAAGGTTGTGTTTTGCAGCGGCCTCTTTATCGCGAAATGCGGCGTTGACCATCGTATAAAACTCCGCCATTTGCGTGGTACGAACCTGCGCACCGCCGAATACGGCATCCTCGATGGCAGACTGGGCATATTTGAAAGCCCGTTTCTCATCGCCTGCGTCGAAATAGATAAGTGCTAGATTTTGAAGGGCGGAGGTCTCCTTGATAGCGCACCGGATGTCCGTTATGGCAGAAATCGTGTAGTATTTCTTGGCCAGATCGAGTCGGTTCATCCGTTGGTAGAGTTTGGCCAGCTGATGATTCGAACTGGCATAATCGGGAGTGTCTCTCGGCGTTTGAGCGAGAAGGTCCGCAAGTATCCTTTCGGCAAGAGCGTAGTTCGACGGATCGCCGCTGTTCATAAGCTGTGTCACGCGATTCGAACGATACGTTCTGGATCGGGGAGCAGCTGTTTTCATTAGCGAATCGCGCAGCGCCGTCTTGATATCATGGTATTTGTTCGAGCTGGCCAGACCGTAATGGTCGTAAAATTGGATGCAGACTTCGTAATACCTGCTGAGCATCTCTTCGGGGAGCTGCGAAGGATCGATCGATTTCAGAACCGCCTGGGAGTCGATATACCGGCCGGAGAAAGAGTATAACGGCGCCAGTTGCAGCAGCGATTGATATATTTTTCGAGAGGATTTGAGTTCGCGAGCGATTTCGAGATTCCGCTCGACGTAGCGCACCGCCGAATCGAGGATGTATTTTCGGTACTCCTCATAGAGTTTCAGATTTATATCGTACTCATGTTCTGCGGAGAGCGAATCCGCTCGAAGCATCCGTTTTGCCTCTTCGATCGTTCGGTCTTTTTCCCGGATGAATGATACCTTGTTGTCGATAGCATGATCCAGGCAATCGGTCAGTTCGTCCGGCTTTTCACCGTAACAACCTGAAAGTCCGGATAAACATATCAGCAAAACTACGTGAAAGAATCTTGTTTGTGCTGACGACATACCGAGCTTCATATCTTAGGAGTTTATATTTGATGTCATCAGTATTTCATTAAAATCAGGACACTGATAAACTGATTTGACAAATCTACTGCAATATCTGAAAGATGTTTTAATACCTGGTAGGGACTCTTCTTAATTATACAAATTCAATATGCTTTGACAAATTTACTAACTTCAATGAGAATAATCGTATCTGATATAAGATTTATGTAGTTTATAAAGACGGTTCCCGACAATCAATCTATTTAAAACTTGATTTAAAGGCTTCATAAATCTCATAAAGTGAATAACCGGGTATGAGAGACCACCAGAAAGAGTCGCTGTGCCCACCTCCTTCACCATCTTCGGAAGGATAAACGATAACCGGAGGGATCATCACACTCGTCGAATCACGGGCCTCCATTCCATCGAGATCGATCAACCGGATCGGATTGTTCCCGCAGAAAACATACGGACTATGGTATTGCTGCAAAGGATCTTGCGAGAGCCATCGTCCTCGTTCTCGGTCGTACATTCGGGCGCCGTAGTCCGAGAACGGCAAGCCTGCGAATGCCTGATCTTCCTTGCCGTTGAACCGGTCTCGGTTGTCCGAAACAGGCAACGAAGGCGTTACCCAGCGTTTGCCGAAAGGCTGGTAGTCGTTGCGTTCGAGGAGGTTGTTTTGGTCTGTCGCCACGACACGCACGCTTCCCAAATGATCGGTCAGGAAATAACGAACCTCGGTTTCATCGTCGACCGTCCCCACGATTCGTCCGCCGCCGAACGGCGTACTCTCGAATACACGGTCGCCTCCGGCATCCGCACGGTATGTAAAAGAACCCCGATACGCAAAACCGCAGTCGTCGGCATTCACCGCAGAGAGTTTCGTACCATCTGCAAGGTACGAATATTTCGCGACAATCGTATCGTTCCGCATGGCTTTTTCTAACAGATTCAGACTGTTGTATGCAAAATTCGTTTGCAGTTCCATGTCGTATGTCAGATTGCCGTTGCGGTCGTGCGCATAACGTGAATGCAAGATAATCCCCGGGTCGACAGGACGTATGACCGCACTCGTATCGATGGAGATTCCGGCATCCAACGCGGCAGTTCCATTGTCCTCCGTAACCCTCGCCAGATTTCGAAAAGCGGATCGGATATGCCTCTGATCCTACATTATGGGATAGCCTTATCAGTAATTATAACAGATTACATCCCGATGAGCCGTTTACAAAGTGGATATAATTCGCTTCCCAAGATAAATGGGAAGAATAAAATATGAACAGCCTAAAAGGTTGGATAGAAACCTTTTAGACTATTCATATTCCCTATTTTCTTACACTGAAATATTTATGATTATTTTATTTAAAATAAATTTTGCAAATCAATCATCCACCCAAGTGCTGGCAACACCAAGAATATCGAGCATATACTCTCCCGCGTAGCCCTGACGACGGAGATAGGATACGACAACCTGATCCGATAATATATCCTGAGCCAGCTGTTTGGATTGAGTATCTCTATTATAATCTTGGTAACTCCATCTATATAATAAATTATGAGGATCCAGCAGAGTCGCTTTTTTTACCATTTCATATCCTATCCGTTTTTCAAGGGGCTTACTGCTTTCTTTTAGCCCAAACAACCATTCAGCAATAGGGACCAGGCTTCCAATAAAAAACAAATATTCCGCATTATCCCAATGGCGTTGTTGTCCATCCGAAAACGTGTGAATCAACAATCGTTGTGCTTCCTGCTCTTCTTGCGGTGTCGGATACTCTTCCAACAATATGTCGTGGGTTAAATAGATTGTCTGGATATATGAATCTGCAGAATTGTTATCTTTTTGTATCTGTTGCTCGCATGAAACTATAATATCCATCCAGCGCTCTTGACGCTTCAATTCCAATAAATCATCTTTCCAACTCATAAATTTATCATCATTTTGGTACAAACATCGTTCCTATATCGGGAAGCCCATCAACTACATATCCTCGAACCGTCACCTGTGATCCTCCCAACTCAATTGTCGCTTCAAATTTTCCGCTAACAGGCAATTTCCCATTTAACTCGATTAATGCTTGACGTATCGTATTTTCTTTACCTCCTAACGTGTTAACGACATTCTCTAATTTATGCTTGGGAACAAAAATATGAAAATCTATTTTATCTTTATTTCGCATCATTTTTTGAACTGCACGTTCAATTGTACTATTCGAGAATTGAGGTAATATTCTTGAAATAGAGGTAGCCTTTTTCAGATTCTTTCCAACTTTGTATAAGTTGCTCAACTTACTAACAGGGATAAAACAAAGGCCAATATCTATTGTTCCATACAATCCATTCTTAAAGCCTGATTTATATTCCCCATCGCTAAAAGCTTCATAAGCCTCATAAAGTGAATAACCGGGTATGAGAGACCACCAGAAAGAGTTGCTGTGCCCACCTCCTTCACCATCTTCGGAAGGATAAACGATAACCGGAGGAATCATCACACTCGTTGAATCACGGGCCTCCATTCCATCGAGATCGATCAACCGGATCGGATTGTTCCCGCAGAAAACATACGGACTATGGTATTGCTGCAAGGGATCCTGCGAGAGCCAACGTCCTCGTTCTCGGTCGTACATACGAGCGCCGTAGTCCGAGAACGGCAGGCCGGCGAACGATTGATCCTCCTTTCCATTGAAGCGGTCTCGGTTGTCCGAAACAGGCAACGAAGGCGTTACCCAACGTTTGCCGAAAGGCTGGTAGTCGTTGCGTTCGAGCACGTTGTTCTTGTCTGTCGCCACGACACGCACGCTTCCCAGATGATCGGTCAGGAAATAACGAACCTCGGTTTCATCGTCGACCGTCCCCACGATCCTGCCGCCGCCGAACGGCGTACTCTCGAATACACGGTCGCCTCCGGCATCCGTACGATATGTAAAAGAACCTCGATACGAGAAACCGCAGTCGTCACCAGTCGTCGCTGAAAGTTTCGTACCGTCTGCAAGATAACAATAATTTATGGCATTCGCATCGTTGTCCGAGGCATATTCGAGCAAATTCAGACAATTATATGACATATCCAGTCCTCGCTCCCGGTCTTTTGTTACATTCCCGTTCGCATCGTATTCATGCAGAGCCAACCAAGGCTTCAGGCTTTCGAACCGCAGCACCGAGGGGAGCATCGTTACGGTATCCGCACCGAAATCCACGTCGACAAGCTCGTCCTCCATGTATCGATAAAGGTGATTCCCCTGATATTGATATTTCATGTTGCATTGTTCCTCGCCATTCTCATAACGGATCATGCTCAGCAAATTCCCGTTACGGTCATAAGAGAGGTGACGTTCGACATTCTGACGAACCCTCTCGCCGTTTACATACTGATCGGTGTGCGTCAGCCGCGACAGGTCGTCGTAGGTGAATTCATACCGGTTCTGCGGGCCGTCGCCGGACGGATCGCCCTTGTGCTGCCACTGCCACGAGGTGATATTTCCCGTATAGGAGTGTCCGAGCGACATAGAGAACAACTCGCTGCTTTTCTCGGTCAGCCAGCTTCGGATGTCGTAATCCGACTGTTCTTCAACTGTGCCCAACATACGCCCAGACAATCGTCCTAACTCATCGTACTCATAATCGACCACGGCCAATTCGCCGCCGTTCACCTGAGTTGTTTCGCGCAACAAGCGGCTGC
>ERZ780149.887-NODE-887-length-36317-cov-9.693867_pt1 | contig 36317 bp, 30 predicted proteins | sample MGYA00511367_ERZ780149 | MGnify/ENA primary metagenome ERZ780149 (study PRJEB29588, sample SAMEA2153852) | human gut metagenome | biome: human gut; feature: human-associated habitat; material: faeces | place: Denmark | collected 2008/2010 ... | reverse complement strand
GCAGCATGAGTTGGCATGGAACCATAAGCAGCTTTGTATGGATCATAGGAATCATCAAGGTTATGGGATTTCTTAAAAGCCTTCAGCTGTTTAATAATACGGTTGGCATACTTTGGGTTATTTTCCGTAACCCATGCTTCAATACCAGAGGTGTCAAAGATAGTCATGTCGGCAAGAGCCGGATTCAGTTTTTGGCATATCGGTTCGGTCAGATCTACAAGCTGATCGAACATAGATTGTAAGTCCAACAAGAAGTCCTGTTTAAAACGTGTAAATTTGGAACCATCCGGAACAGCATCAAAGCCGCAGAAATCACGAAGTTCCTGAGAGTATTTTAAGAACACAATCAGGAGCGTGTCCGTCGGGATTGAAAAAATACGCTGGAGCAGAAGTGCCTTGAGCATCGGATAAAGCTGGTGCTTGCGAGGCCTTCCGGTTCGTGCGTGAAAATGAGAAATAAAAGAAACAGGAACAATTTCATCAAGGTTAATGGCTTCATCAAGAAGAGAAAGAAACTGATATTTGTCGTTGTCGAATTTATTTTGGCAATCTTCAAAAACTTCTGCCAAAGTGAGTTGCTTATGTGTTATCATATGAGTATATCTCCTTTAAGGTGGATTGGTTAGTAGTTTCTAGGCAACTCTATTTTACCATAAACCTTGAGGAGATATTTTATTTTAGCAACAAAAAAACGCCGTATTTATGCGGTGTTTGGCGTTTCGCAAACGCCTAATACTCAATTTAAAGGGAAGGGAGAGGAAAGTATGAGAAAAAAATTTAAGAAACGGTTGCTCGGAATCATCCTTACCATCTTGATGGTAGTTAGCGTGATACCTGTGCAGCAAGTACAGCCCGTAAAAGCGGCAGCAGGAGATACGATTCCAGCGGGAACAACTATTTATTTACGCCCTAATGCTGCAACAACTTGGATTAAAGATAATGCAGTTATGGCATTTAAGACTAGTGCGAACAATAAGCAATCGGAAATTGTTGTTATGACAAAGATGGATGATGGTCTTACATGGTATGGAACGACAACTGCAGCTGCGACCAATATTGATTTTCTTCGCTTAAATCCCAATGACACCAATCAGGTATGGAATGAAGCGGGTACATGGCCGGGCTTAGAAAGTGGAAAAAACTTATATACGTTTGCATTACACACAGGAGTAACTCCAACAGGAATGTGGACTACATATTCAAACACAGGAAGTGAGACTACATCCTATTTTAATGTAAATGCTACATTAGTTGATTATTTCAATAATGGACGTGTGGAACAGCCAAAAAATACACTTTACAATGAGGGTAATATGACTGGAGAGAAAAACGCTCCGTATGCGAAATTGAACCAATGGCTTTCAAATTTACCGGGTTACGCGTTGAATGGAGTTGATAGCACGGATAATGTTAATGCACCAGTGCCTCTTTACTTTGGTGATTTATTACATACATCTCAGGCAGGTGGAAATGGTAATCTTAGCTGGTACTGGAAAGGCGCAAATGTTGCATTTGGTCCAAATAAAGAGACAGCTAGTAAGGACGTAGCGCAGGGTATAGTAGGAAAGAATTTAGATGATGGAAATCTGATTACTTCTTACACGAACGAAAATGGTGACCCGGTAAAGGTACCTTTCTTTAATGAAGATGCTTATCCTAATCAGAGCAAATATATGCGATTTTATAACAATTTACAGTTCCCATTTACAAAGACAACAAATGATAAGGGAGTATCTACATATTCGTTTGATTCAGCAAAAAATACTGTTTATTATGATTACGATAATAAGAAAATTGTAAGAAAAGATGATTTAAAGATTCATGATGCAAGTAAAGACAATAGTATAGGATATTTTCCATTCAATAGTACTGATCCTGATCAATCAGCAAAGGATAATTTGAACTATGGATTTGGTACACAGTTTACGATTCCATTTACTGTAACAGAAACTGGTAAAAATGTGGATGGTTCAGAAATGGAATTCAACTTTACCGGTGACGATGATGTATGGGTATACATTGATGGTGCATTGGTATTGGATATGGGTGGTGCTCATAATAAAGCTGAAGGAAAAATTAACTTTGCAAAACAGGAGGCTACCATTAGAACAGGTACATCTAATGCAAAGCTGGGTAATAGCCTTACAGTTGGCGGAAGAACACCAGCTGAACCTAATGGAAATACCACAGTAAAATTCGAAAATATTATGGTAAAGAAATCAGGTAGCGAGCCCGTTACGTTAGATAAATATATGAAAAAGTCTGGAACGGTACACGAATTAAAGATGTACTATATGGAACGTGGTATGTGGAACTCCAATATGTCCATTTCATACAGTTTCGTCCCGTTGCCATCAGGTCTCACTCTTAGTAAGACACTTGACACAACAGACGTAAATGCAGGATTAAAGAATGCAGTACAGGGTCTTGATAACTTTGATTTCAAGATTCAGAAAAAGAATCTGAAGACAGATGAAGCAAATTATAGTGATGTAGAGAATTTGGGATATACATTGTACGATTACGATGACCGTACATTTCCAGGACAAGAGGCTAAAGATAGTACGGCTACATTTAGCTCATCATATTTTGCAAGTGACTTTATTAATACTAAAGATAAAAATAACAGTAGTGCATTCTACGCAGGAACAGGATTCCAGATTACAGAATCTATTCCACAAGGTACAAAATTACAGTATGACACATCCAAGACGAGATGGGGAGTTTATGACAGTATTACATCAAGAGCAGCAATAGAAGGAGGAAAAGGTGCGGTTGCTACTTTTAATATGGGTGATGATACTTCGTCTGAGATGGATGTTGTGAACAGATATGTTAACTTTGTTAATACACCAAAGGTTGGTAGCTTATCAGTAGCAAAGAAATATGAAGGAGATGCACTAAAAGATAAAACCTTTGGATTTACAGTAAAAGTAGATTTGACAGGCGGCGAATACTATGATCCATATGAACTGGAATATACTATTGGTTCTCAAACTGGAAAAACAGATAAGAAAGGACACTTCACATTAAAAGCTGGTGAAAAAATTACATTTGAAGGTATTCCAGCAGGTGCTGCTTATGAGGTTGTTGAAGATGCGCCAGGAGCAGACGATACATGGGTACAGGATACAACATCTAATGTAACTGGTAAAATTGTAGCTGATGTTACATCTGCAGCAGTTGTAACAAATAAGACAAAAACAACTGTAAAAGATTATGTAATCTATGCAGAAGCTGGAAAGACAGTTACTTATGCACCTGATGGTGTAACTATTACAGATCTGACTGCTCCAATTACAGGTGATAAAGATATCACAACTAATGTAAATAAAGATGGAAAGGGTGAATTTACACCAACATCTTCAAATAAAAAGTATGATGTAAATTACGAGGGAACCACTACTGATAAGGGTAATTTTGCAGGTAAAATTACTGTACTTACATATGAGGCAACTAATAAGGTTTATGTATTCGATTACGGTTTAGAGTCAAACATTGCAGATACAACAACAGGAGACGGATTATTCCAGGGTGGTATATTCTACAATGAAAAGGCTACAGGTACTATGGCTACAACAGCTAAGTTAGGAGAAATCACTCCAGCACAAGAAAATTCACAAACTACAATTAGCGGCTCTAATATTGAAATTGATAAAGATGGAAAAGCAGCAAGCGCAGTAACATTCAAGCCTATTGCATTCATGGATAAGGCTGAGAATTACAAATATACAGCAAATATTGCTAAGGTGAGTACAGAATTGGATGATACTAACCCAGAAACTGGTACAACAGTACATGGTACAATTAAGACAATGCCGGCAAACGTTGTTTACTATGAAGATAACTTCAATGCATCCAATAATACAGATGACAGCAGTGTAAAGATTGTATACACAAACTCAAAGCCAACAAATGACCCAACATATTCACAGAGTAATGACCAGAGTGAAAATTACGGACATGACAAGGCTTACAATGGTGACTTGGAAGAAAGTGGAAATAGTGCTACGGAAATGAATAATGGAGATGGAGCATATTTCACTTTCACAGGAGACGGATTTGACATTGTATCCAGAACAAATGAGAATACAGCAGGTCTTATCGCATATGTATACAATGGAAAGAAAGATGCAGAATACTTCAGAAATCCTGAAGTATTTAAAGCAGGAACCAAAGATTTGGTAAAATCAATTCCTGTTGATACGTTCTATAGTAATGGTGACCTGTATCAGGTACCGGTTATCAGCACTACATTACAACAAAGAGGAACCTATACAGTATATCTGAAAGCACTGAAAACTTACACAGGACAGTCGGTCATCTATATTGATGGTGTACGAATCTATAATCCACTGGCAGACAAGAGTGCTTATCTTGAGACAGAGAAGAATACAAAAGTGCAGGAACTGAGAGGAATGTTATTAGGAAGTAGTCCGTCAATCAATCTTGTAACGCCAGATGGAAATAATGGATTCCTGATTGACGGTGGTTCAACAGCAGTAGAGCAGTATCTTCCAGAGAAGCCAGAGATTGGTGCATATTTAGGTGCAGAAACATTAGCAGATGTCATGAAAGCAGGACCAAATAATGAACTGTATCTGCCAATTGATAATGGTGTGGCATTTAAGGTTTCTACACCTGTAGGCGATGCAGACTGGACACTTCAGGTTGGAGCAAAATCAGTATCAGCAGATACAAGTACAGAATCAGATGCAGTTGTAGCAGACAAGGCATTTACGGTTTATGTAAAACCGGATGATGTAAAAGAGACAAAATATCAGGAAGTAAAAAATTATACTATCAACACATCAACAGATATGTATTATGATATTAATCTGAAAGAAGTAATTAAAGCACAAGGATGGACAGCAGACAGCTACGATGTAATTGTGTTGAATACAACGGTAGATTATAACAATTATGATATTATATCTCTGACAAATATCAAGTGTGCAGCAGATATGACACTGAGCAAACCAAGCCAGCTGACAAGGATGGGATATAATCTGGCAGGAAGAAATGTTCTGACAGGAAATGATGAGGCAGTCTTGAGCGCTAAATTCGGAGTTACAAATGTAACAAGAGGAAAATATGCAAGTATGACAGTTGTCACCAAAAAAGAGGCAACAGATGTACAGGTTACAGATCCTACAGGAGCAGTTGTAACATCCTTTACGAAAAAGACAAGTTCTATTGATGCAGATGGAAACAAAGAGTGGAAATTAACATTTAAAGTTATTAAGCAAAGAGGTGAGGCAAAATACAGTGTGGATGCTGTAGTGAACGGCTCATTGACCAATATGCCATATTCAACATCTATCATGGTTAGATAGAAAAGTAGTTGAATATGAATAATTTGGAAAGGAGATAGGAAATGAAAAAACAATACAGAAAACCTGAAATTGCTATAGAAGATTTTGTGCTTAACCAGTTTATTGCTGGTTCATGTACAGTGAAAACAAATCTAAGAGACACTTGTTATTCAGCTAATTATGATGAATGGAGTAAAGAACTTGATCCATTTACATTAGCTGCGATTAAAGCAGGACAGTTTATAGAGAAGCTTTCGTGTACAGTGAACGCAGATGATGATAATGACACAATATGCTATCATACACAGGGTAGTCCTTTGTTCCAGTCATAGCAAATAAAGATAAAACGGAGTTATGTATAAATGCATAGCTCCTTTTTTGATGAAAGGATAAGAATGTATCGTTATTATTTTAAATTGGCAAATTTGGTTATTCAGATAAATGCTCCGTTTGTTATCGAAAAATTCTATGAAATGGAAATTTATCGTATTGAATATGCAGAGAAAATCAATGCTCAGTATACAATAGAAATGTTTCCAGAAAATTGGAAAATAGAAGGAAAGTTATTGTTCGATGATAGAAAGTCTAAAATATACGAGACGAAGGAAACGATTCAAAGATATTTTTTTTGGAGCGTACATACAGAAAAAAAATATGTGATGCTTTCTTATAGTAAAAAGGATTTTTCACTTTTTAAGATATATTTACAAAAAGAGTACAAGGATGAATTGTTAAGAGAATTCCATATTTCAGGAATGTTGGCAATGGAGCTTGTTTTCATAATAAATCAGGGATTTCAACTTCATGCATCTGTGATAAATTGGAAAGACAAAGGAATATTATTTTCTGCACCATCGGGAACTGGAAAATCTACGCAAGCCGATTTGTGGAAAAAATATGAAGGAGCAAAAGTAATAAACGGCGACAGGGCCTTAATTAGAAAAGAAAAAGGAGAGTTTACGGTTTATGGTTCTCCATATGCTGGTACATCGAAAATATATACAAATTTCTCAGCTCCAATCAAAGCGATTGTTATCTTGGATCAAGGTAAAGAGAATAAAATTAAAAGGTTGGGAGTAAAAGATGCATTTGTGAGATTGTATAGCGAGTCAACAGTAAATGCATGGAATCAGGAATACGTCATTCGATTTCTGGATTTATTACAGGATTTGATTGAAAATGTGCCCGTTTACCATCTCTCCTGTCGCCCGGATCAGGACGCAGTAAATACGGTGAAAAACGAAATTTTAAAAGAGTTATAAGATAACAATAAAACAAAGAATGCAGATTAGTGAGGGTGGAGTGCACTCTCACTATTCTAGGTTTAAGGAGATTTTGAGGGATAGGTTGTAATTTATTGGAAGATAGTTTATAGTAAAAGATAAAAAGATGAGAAAATGGAGGGCACTATGAAACAGAAAAAGAAATTAGGGATTATAATTGCTGTTGCAATAGCTATAATAGTGGTGGGAGTTGTAATACTTTTTGCATTAAAGGCAAATAAGAGTTCTTCACAGAAAGAAACAAAAGAAACCAACGAATATGAAATTGTAAAACCTGGAAAGGATACTTTGGATGTTAGTAAGATTCAAGGTTATTCAGCTAAAGTAGGAGACTCTGACAAAAACGATAATTCTAAGGAAACTGAAAAAGCAGAGCAAATCGTTCTTTCCGATTCGAACCTCACGGTTGAGTCCATCGGTGCTTATTCCGGTTCATTTATAGAAGATGGAAGTGACGAGGCGACAAAGAACGTAACAGCGATGCTGATTACGAACAATTCTGACCAGATGCTTCAGGTTGCACTGATTGATTTTCAGGTAAATAGCAATGAGACGGCGAGTTTTAAGGTGACGAATCTTCCGGCAGGAACTTCTACGCTGGTACTTGAGAGCAATAAGCGGGAGTTTTCAGATAAAGATACTTATACATATGGCAATGCGGCTACGGGATATATGGATCAGCCGACACTAGAAGAGGATAAGGTAGAGTTAAAGACTGAGAATGGAAAGATTACGCTGAAGAATAAGACGGATAAAGAGCTTAAGAGAGTTTATGTTTATTATAAGTACGTACAGATTGGCGGCGCTTATTTTGGCGGAATTACTTACCGTACACCATTTGAAAATGTGGGCGCAGGCAAGGAAGCAGAGGCAGTTGCGGCACATTTTAATCCGGACAGCAGTCAGATTATGGGAGTACAGATACTTGATAATTAAAAGAGATTGGGGAATAAGTTCATGAAGAAACAACAAGCACCAATGCAGGCGCAGCTTAGAAAATATCTGTATCAGAAGGCGGCACACAATAAAGTGCCGCTTTCCGGTACATTTGAATTGACACCGAGATGCAATATGAATTGCAGGATGTGTTACATTCGAATGAGTGAAGCAGAGATGCGGGCGAGGGGAAGAGAGTATACAGCAGAAGAATGGATTGAGATGGGAAAAGCCTGTGCAAAAGAGGGAATGCTCTTCTTGCTGCTGACTGGCGGGGAACCATTTCTTAGAAAAGATTTTAGACAGATTTATACAGAGTTAAAGAAGCTGGGGCTACTGATCTCGATTAATACGAATGCGACATTGATTGATGATGAGACCGTGGAGTGGTTAAAGAAGGATCCGCCGATGAAGGTGAATGTGACACTTTATGGTGGTGGAAATGAGACTTATAAAAAGCTGTGTGGACATCCAACCGGATATGATGCAGCTACGAAAGCGATTGATCTGATGCACGATGCGGGCATTTTTTTGAATATCAATGCGAGCTTTACAAAGTACAATCTCGATGATATGGAGGATATCTTTGCATTTGGTAAGAGAAGGGAGATCCAGGTGAATGCGGCTACTTATATGTTCCCGCCGGTACGTAGTGCGAAGAACGGCGTGACGGATGATGCAGTGCGTTTTACAGCAGAAGAGGCTGGAAAGGCGAGAGCGATGGCGGATAAGTACCGCCTGTCTAAGGAGGAGCTTGCGATTCGATTGAAGGCACTCCATGAAGGAAGAGATGACTTTATGGGCGGTGAGGAAGAGTGTGAGCGTACTCCGGATGAGAAGATGGGATGTATGGCGGGACGGTCGTCGTTCTGGATGACATGGGACGGACGAATGACGCCTTGCGGCATGATGAATGAGCCGGTAGCCAGACCATTTGAGATTGGCTTTTCGGATGCATGGAAGTCAATCTATCAGGCGACGGATGAGATTTTGCTGCCATCTGAATGCAAGAACTGCAAGAAGCGTTTTGCGTGTATGATGTGCGGGGCGCTTACGATTGCGGAAGGTGGCGGATGCAGTTATAAGAAGCCGGAGTATTTGTGCCGGCAGACAGAGGTGTTCCTAGAAGAGATGGAGAAAGAATACCAGAAACGGGAAACAGGGGTATGATGACGAATACACAAAAAGAGCTGTTACAGGCACTTCGGTGCTTTATGCAGGGTGATGAGGAATACCATCTTCCGGAAAGGTTTTCACAGCTAAAGGAGCTGTGTGACCTTGCTGCGATGCATAAGATTTTAGCAATTATATATGAGATGATCCGGAGGGATTCGGTGCTCCTTTTAGAGGAGAATGCGCCACTTGCTGCGAGGTGGAAGAAGAGTGCGATTGCGGAAGTGATGCTGCAGGTGCAAAGGACGGCTGGTTTTCTGGAGCTGTATCAGAAGCTTCAGAAGGAAGGGGTACATCCGCTGGTTGTGAAGGGGCTGATTTGCCGGTCTTTTTATGAAAAGCCGGACTTTCGGATATCAGCGGATGAAGATCTGCTGCTTAGGAAGGAAGAGTTTGAGACCTTTGACTGCATTTTGTTAGAGGAAGGATATAAGAGGCAGGAGCTGGATCCTAAGGATCTGCCGTATGAGATTCCATATCTGAATACGAGAAATCAGGTATATATAGAGCTTCACTTTTCGTTGTTTGCAGAAGGCGAGGGTGCATATGGTCATCTGAATCAGGAATTTGCAGGGGCATTTGACCGATGCATTTGTGAGCAGATTGAGGGAGTGGATATTAAGACACTTTCGCCGACGGACCATATGTTTTATCTGATCTGTCATAGTTTTAAGCATTTTTTACATAGTGGATTTGGGATCAGACAGGTCTGTGATATGGTGATGATGGCAAAGCATTACACGACGCGGATTGACTGGAGAGAGATTCAGGATAAGCTTGCACAGCTTCGAATGGATACATTTTTCAGTGCTCTGGCAAAGATTGGCAGAGAGTATCTGGGATGCTCCTGGGAGAAAACCGGATATGTGGATTATACGCAGGAGAGTGTGGACTGTATGCCGCTTCTTGTGGATCTGCTGGAAGGCGGTGTGTATGGCGGGAGCACGATGGCGAGAAGGCACAGCGCGAATATGACGCTGGAAGCTGCTAGGAGAGGCAAAAAGGCGACGGCGTCGTCGGTTTGGTCATCGTTGTTTCCGGGTGTTTCTTATATGAAGGGGCATTATGTGTGGCTCTGTAAGTATCCGTGGCTGCTTCCGGCAGCATGGGTGATGCGGCTGTTTGGATATGCGGCAGACAGGAAGCATACAGAGGATCAGAGTAGTTTAGAGATTGGAAAGAAACGTGTGGAACTTCTTCGGAAGTATCATGTGATAGATTAGGGGACAGATATATGAAGGTGATAGATACAAGAGAATATGTGTCGGTTCTGAAGCAATTGACGGATGATGGACGGGAAGTCAGCATGCGGATTGCGGGAAATAGTATGGCGCCATTTCTGATTCATGAGCGTGATACGATCTTCTTTAGGAAGCCGGAGGCAAAACTGAAGAAGGGCGATATGGTGTTCTTTAAAAGAAGAAACGGACAGTATATCATGCACAGGATTCACCATGTGAAGCCGGATGGGTATTATATCGTGGGAGATGCGCAGTGTATGATCGAGGGACCGGTTGCTAAGGAACAGATATTTGCGGTTGTGACGAAAGTCATAAGAAAGGGAAAGACGATACAGCCGGGGGACTTCTGGTGGGAGTTCTTTCGTCATGTGTGGCTGCATATGATTCCGCTTCGAAGACCGGTGCTGGCTCTTTATACGAAGTTTCTTTTTAGAGGAGGTAGATCGTGAGAGAGAAGAAGACACAGTTTGAATCGGTCAGAATATTAAAGAAACGATGGAAAGATGGTACATTTTCGGAGATTTTAGAGGACTGGAGATGGATTCTTGGGTATAGCGCAAGGTATAAGGGAGCGATTCTATTTTATGTTGTGCTGGGAATCTTAAGTACGTCGTTTGGACTTGCGAGCAGTGTGGCGGGTAAGTATCTGATTGATATCATTACGGGTTATCAGACGAGTAAGCTTGCGGTGCTGTTTCTTGTGATGGTTGGCGGACAGGTGTTCAGTCTGTTGTTTGAGAGCCTGATCAACCGGGTTTCCACGAAGCTTAGTATTGATATTAACAATGATATTCAGGCGGATATTTTTGATAAGATTATTGATGCGGACTGGATGGAAATCAGTAAGTATAGCAATGGAGACATTCTGAATCGTTTTAATGGCGATATTCGTACAATCAGCAGCAATGCCATCAGCTGGCTTCCGACGATTATCATCGCACTTTATAAGCTGGTGGCGACATTTATGGTCATCCTGCATTATGACTGGGTGATGGCTCTGATTGCGCTTGGCAGTGCGCCGTTTCTTCTTCTGCTGTCACGGACGGTGCTGAAGAAGCAGAGGAACTTTAGCCAGAAGGTGCTCGAGACGAGCAGTAAGCTGATGGGATTTGAGGTCGAGACGTTTTATAACTTTGATACGATCAAATCTTTTGGTATTGCGCCGCATTATAGTAAGAAGATGAGATGGTGGCAGAAGCGGTTTCGGGATGACAGCCTTAAGTATAATTATTTTACGATTAAGACGAATGTAGTTCTGCAGGGAATTGGAATGGTCGTGCAGTTTATTGCATTTGGATATTGTCTGTTCCGGTTGTGGACGCATGATATTACATATGGTACGATGACATTGTTTTTGCAGCAGAGAAGCAATCTGTCGGCGGCATTTAATAATCTGGTGACTATTGTTCCGACATTTTTAAATAGTTCAGTATCGGCGCACCGTATTCGTGAGCTTGTGGAGCTTCCGAAGGAAGTACATATTACAGAGAGTTCGGTGCTTGATGCGTATGCGGCAGATGGATTTTCCATTTCTTTGCGGGATGTGGATTTTTCTTATGTGAAGGAAGAGCGTGTGATCACAGATTCTTCGTTTGAGGCAAAGCCGGGTGAGATTGTTGCACTGGTGGGTCCTTCCGGAGAGGGTAAGACAACATTAATCCGTATGTTTCTGGGGCTGATTCATCCGCAGAGCGGGCAGGCAGTGATGTCTGCGGCAGGAGGCATGGAAGTGGTACTAAATGCAGAGACGAGACACCTGTTTGCATATGTTCCGCAGGGCAATACGATTCTGTCGGGAACCATCGCAGAGAATCTGCGGATGGTAAAGGAAGATGCGACAGAGGAAGAGATGATAGAAGCATTGGAGATTGCGTGTGCGTGGGACTTTGTGAAGAAGCGTCCGGACACGATAAATAGCAATGTGGGCGAGCGTGGCCGTGGACTGTCGGAAGGGCAGGCACAGAGGCTGTCGATTGCAAGGGCACTCTTAAGAGATGCGCCGGTGCTGCTGTTGGATGAGGCTACTTCCGCACTGGATGTGGAGACGGAGCGCAGGGTGCTTCGCAATATTATGACACAGAAACCAAACAAAACATGTATTGTTACAACGCACAGACCAAGTGTGTTAAATATGTGCAGACGGGTATACCGGGTGATGGATACCAGGGTGACAGAGCTTTCGGAAGAGGAAGCTGCAAAAATGGCAATGGATTTTTAAGGTAGAGAGTGGTAAAATGATTGATATACATACGCATATCCTGCCGGGGATGGATGATGGAGCAGTAGATATTGTAGATACGATAGAGATGGCAAGGCTGGCTGCTATGAGCGGAGTAACAGAAATTGTGGCAACACCGCATTTTAATATTCCGGGACTGTATGATAATGCATTTGGAGAGCATTATGTGAATACGTTTAATCAGGCCGCAAGGGCGATTAAGGAAGAAAAGATTCCGATCAGGCTTTTTCCGGGGATGGAGGCATTTTCTACAGAGGATCTGCCACGGCAGATGGCAGATGGAAAGGTGATGACGATCAATCAGAGCCATTATATTCTGATGGAGTTTGCATTTGATGAGGATCCGGACTTTGCAACGAGGCTTCTTGGTAAGGTAAGGGAAGTTGGTGCAAAGCCTGTGATTGCGCATGCGGAGCGTTATTATTTTGTGCAGGATGATCCGCAGATTGTATATCAGTGGAGGAAGAAGGGATATGCCATTCAGGTCAATAAGGGAAGTTTTCTTGGACGGTTTGGTGAGTCGGCAAGGGAGACATCATACCGCCTGCTTCGTCACCATCTGGTATCGGTTGTGGCAAGTGATGCACACAGCGCGGTGGAGCGGACGCCTTTTTTGATGGATGCGTATGAAGCACTTAGTGAATGTTGTTCAAAGCGGCATCTGGATGTGCTGTTTCGAGACAATCCCGGCAGAATCTGTCAGGATAAGCCGGTACTTGAATTGGAGCCGCTTCCATTTTTACCATATTATTATGATTAAAGGAGTAAACATGATTAGATTGAGAAGAGCCATATGTCTGATATTTGTGTTGGCATGTGCGGTATTCGTTGTATTTTTTATAAAGGTGAAGATGGTGGAAGACCATGTGCCTCCGGTGATTACCTGTAGTGAGGATGAGCTTGTACTCAGTGTCAATGATGATCAGGAAGAGGCACTGATGAAGGGAATTAAGGCTACGGATAACAGGGATGGTGATTTGACGAAGGAAGTTCGTATTTCTTCCATCTCTCATTTTATTTCAGGTAATGAACGCACCGTCACTTATGTCGTTTTTGATAAATCGAACCAGATGGGAACGTTAAAAAGAACGGTGAAATATAGTGATTATACGCCACCACGGATTAAGATGCTTCATGCACCAAGATGTAGCGCGGCAGAAGCGGCGAATACAGACTTTGTATCTTATCTGAGTGCAACAGACTGTCTCGATGGAGACCTGACCAGTCAGGTGAAGCTTTCAATGAATGACAGCCTGTATAATCCGCAGCCGGGAGATTATCCGGTTACGGCACAGGTAAGCAACAGTGCGGGAGATGTCTGTTCGGTATCGTTTGAGATTACGATTACGGATAATGAGGACGAAAGTATAAAGCAATATCCGGCATTATCGGAGTATATTGTTTATACAACTGTTGGAAATATGATAGATCCGATGGGTTATGTGGTCGGACTGGAACAGAATGGGCAGATTACAGAGTGTAATGAAGATGCCGGTGTCATGGGGGCGATTAGTGTGAATTCGGAGGTGAATTACGAAGTGCCTGGAGTATATCCGGTAGAATTTTCGTATACCGGAGATGGAACTTTGACGGCTGTGACAAAGATGTTTGTAGTTGTGGAGGGAAATGAAGATGGAAAATAATCGGGAGAATGCATCCGCACAGACGGAGACAAAATTTGAACCGGTTTCATTGGTTTGTGATATTTTAAAAAACTGGTGGGTCATCCTGCTGGGAGCGCTGGCCGGTGCAATGCTTTTTTATGTGGCAAGCAGCATGAAATATGTTCCGAATTATCGTACACAGGCAACATTTGTTATCACATCCAGAGCGAATGCCAATGCATACAATAATCTTTCTTCTGCCAATTCGATGGCAGAAACATTCCAGAAGATTCTGGAAAGTACGATTATGAAGAAGACAATCTGTGAAAAATTGGATATGGATAAGCTTGATGCGGATATCAGTGCCAATGTTGTAAATGGAACGAATATACTGACCCTTTCTGTTACTGCACATTCGCCAAAGGATTCGATTGATATTATCAAAACGGTGATGGACAACTACACCAGCATTTCTTATTATACAGTTGGAACGACAGTGCTTGATGTTTTGGAAGATCCGAAGATTCCGTATGCACCGGTCAATCCACCACAGAACGGTGAGATGGCAAAGAAGGGATTCTTCCTGGGAATGGCTGTCTGCATACTGTTATTTGCTATCTGGTCTTATATGCATAATACGGTGAAGCAGGAAAGAGAAGTAGAGAAAAAGCTCGATGCCAGAAGTCTTGGAGCGATTAGTTATGAATGGAAGTATAAGACGATAAAGGAATGGATCAAGCACCGGAAGAAGGCAGTTCTGGTGGATAATCCTCTGGCAAGCTTTAGGTTCGTGGAAAGTTTTAAGATGCTTGCGGCCAGGGTGGAATACCATATGTCAAAGATCAACGGTAAGGTCCTGGTAGTTACGAGTGTCTGTGAGAATGAAGGAAAGTCATCCGTGGCAGGGAATCTTGCAATCACACTTGCGAAAAAAGGCAAGAGAGTCATTTTGTTTGATGGCGATATCAGATGCCCTGCACAGTATCTGTTATTGGGAATGAGTCCGAAAAAAGAAAATGAGCTTGGAGAGTTCTTAAATGGCAGAACAGGTGCCAATAACATTTTGTTAAATACGGAGCGTAAGCGGCTTGGATTTATAGGTGGAAAGGTGTCCTATTCTGCTTCTACAGAGATGCTTGGAAACAGACAGCTTCCGGTTCTTATAGAAGCCTGCAGTAAGATTGTGGATTACGTCATTATCGATACACCACCATCTGGAATGATCGGAGATGCACAGATTTTTGCACAGCATGCAGATGCCGTCATGGTCGTTGCCAGACAGAACGTTACACTTGCAGAAGATATCAACGAGATGATGGATGATTTCCGTGACAATCATACCAAGGTACTTGGAGTTGTTTTAAATGGTGTCATGACGTTTCAGAGTATCGCGGACAGCCCGGTGGGAGATCATTACAGCAGGTACAGCAGATATGGGCGATATGGACGTTATGGGAAATATGCGAATAATAAAGAGGTATAGCAGACATGGATGAGATGAGAGAAAAATCTGGGAATGAACAACAGGGTGAAATCGAGAAGATTGATCTGATTGAATTCCTTCGTAGTTTCCAATATGGAATCAAGAAAATGTGGTGGCTGGTTTTGGTTCTCGCATTGATTTTTGGACTGAATAGTTATATCAAAGCAAGAAAGAATTATACCCCTGTCTATACGGCATCAGCGACGGTGGCAGTAACGACAATTGATGGAAGTCCGGCTTACCAGAACAATGCGTCTGCACAGCAGATGGCAGATGTTTTCCCATACATACTGACAAGTGGTGTGCTAAAAGATGTGGTAGCAAAGGATATGAAGCTGGACTCTGTTCCAGGATCCATTTCTGTTAAGGCGGAAGAGGGAACGAATATGCTTACGATATCCGTTACCGGTACGAATGCAGAACTTTCCTATAAGACATTAAAGTCAGTCATTAAAAATTATCCGGAAGTGGCACAGTTCGTACTTGGAAATACGACTCTGAAGATCCTGGATGAAACAGGTGTTCCGGATGATACGACAAAGCAGGGAGTCATTTCTTCTTCCTGGAAGAGAGGGGCACTTAAGGGTGCCATTATTGGTCTTGTGATTCTGTCTCTTTATGTACTTACCAGACGTACCGTGAAGACAGGTAAGGAGATTAAGACCCATTTGAATCTGGTTGATCTTGGAACATTGCCGGAAGTACATGTAAAGAAGAGAAATAAAGAAAGTTTTTATAATTCAGTCAATGTATTAAATAAAAGAATTCCGCAGGGATATCTGGAAGCGTTCAGAAAGGTCGGAATTAAGGTAATGAAACAGATGGAGGAAGAGGAGTTTAAGACGCTTTTGGTCACCAGCTCTGTGCCGGAAGAAGGAAAGACGGCATTTTCTGTGAATCTGGCAATCATAGAGGCAAAACTAGGGAAAAATGTCATACTTGTAGATTGTGATATGAGAAGACCATCTGTTGCAAAAGCCATGAATCAGGAAGGAGAATTTCCCGGACTTCAGGCGGTGCTTCAAGGTAAGGTGAAGATCAGTGAAGCAATGACAACGATAGAACTTGAGAAGTGCCCGGGATCTTTGCAGATTCTGTATGGCAAAACGACAGAAGGAAGTTCTTCCGACCTGCTTGAGAGTAAGCAGATGGAGAGACTCATTTCCATTTTAAAGAAGAAAGCAGACCTTGTAATATTTGATACGGCTCCTTCTGAGATGCTTGCAGATGCGCCGGTACTTGCAAGATATCTGGATGCTGCAGTCTATGTGATCCGCTATGATTATGCAAAGATGCGCCAGATTCGTATGGGTGTGGAGAACATTTCGATGAGTGGAATCCATATGCTGGGTTATGTATTAAACCGCGACCGCTCTACGGGTGGTGGATATGGATATGGTTATGGATACTATGGACGCTATCGTTATGGAAGATATGGAAGATATGGTCGTTATGGCGGATATAGACATTACAGCCGCTATGAAAAACAGTTTGATGAACCGGAAGAAGAGACAGGTGCGGTAAATCAAAAAGAGGTATTTACAGAGACGAAAGAGAACTGATTGCCAAATCATGTGAATAGTGGTACGATATAAAACTAGAGTGAGAAACTATAGAATTTGAGGAAAAGAAACAACCTGAGTATGAGGGGGTTACTTATGAAAAATGTTACAAAACTGTCCGCAAGGCAGAAAAATTATTTAAAAACTAAGAGCATGGTAGATATGATCCTGGGCTCAGTGGGAATGGTTGTGCTGTCGCCGGTATTTCTGGCGATAGCGGCAGCTATTAAGTTGGAAGATGGCTTACGGGCACCGGTATTCTTTTCACAAAAGAGAGTCGGTGTTCATAAGTCATATTTCAAGTTATATAAGTTTCGTTCCATGCGGCTTGACACTCCGCATGACATACCGACGCATCTTTTGGATAACCCGGAGCAGTATATCACAAAGGTGGGTCGTTTCCTGCGTAAATCTTCTTTAGATGAACTGCCCCAGCTCTACAACATTGCAAGAGGCGATATGGCAGTCGTCGGACCAAGACCGGCACTGTGGAATCAGACGGACTTAATTGCAGAGAGAGACAAATATGGTGCAAATGATGTGAAGCCGGGCCTTACCGGCTGGGCGCAGATCAATGGACGTGACGAACTCGAGATAGACGTAAAAGCAAAGCTTGACGGAGAGTACGTAAGCAAAGCAGGACTTGCGATGGACATCCGGTGCGTCTTTGGCACCATTTTTTCCGTACTCCGTGGAAGCGGCGTTGTAGAAGGTGGAACAGGAACAATGGAGCGAGAAAAGAAAAATAAAAAAGTAGTGATTATCACGAATCATTCTTATATGCTGTGGCAGTTCCGAAGAGAACTCATACAGATGCTGATGGAAGATGCAGAGGTCTATATCAGCACTCCATTTGTCGGCCACGAGAAAGACTTTGCCGATATGGGATGCCATATGATCGAGACTCCGGTTGACCGACGCGGCATCAATCCGATGACAGATCTGCGTTTATATAAGCAGTACCGTGCCATGTTAAAGAAAGAAAAGCCGGACATGGTCATCACTTATTCGATTAAGCCAAATGTTTATGCCGGTTATGCGTGCAGACGCCTGCACATTCCATATTGCGTAAATGTACAGGGACTTGGCACCGCATTTGAAAAGCCGGGACTTTCCCAGGTCGTAACCATGATGTACCGCACTGCTTTAAAGGGCGCAAAGACCGTATTCTTTGAAAATGAGCGAAATGCAGCACTCTTCCGGGAAAAGAAGATCACTCCGGAAAAGCAGCAGACGATCCTTTCCGGAGCCGGCATCACTCTCGACTTCTATCAGTACGAAGCCTATCCGGAAAATGAAGCATTTCACTTCCTGTATCTGGGCCGAATCATGAAGGAAAAGGGCATAGACGAGCTCTTCTACGCCATTCGCAAGTTACACAAGGAATATGGCAAGAAAGTCGTTCTTGACATTGTCGGATTCTTCGAAGACGAATATAAGGGTGAAGTAGAGAAGTTAGTAGAAGACGGCATCGCAGTCTTTCATGGATTCAAAGAAGACCCGAGACCGTATTATAAAGCAGCAGACTGCATCGTCCTTCCAAGTTATCATGAGGGCATGTCAAATGTCCTGCTAGAAGCAGCATCCACCGGCAGACCGGTTGTTACAAGCAAAATTCCAGGCTGTATGGAAAGCGTGGAAGACGGCACAACCGGATACCTCTGTCAGGTGAAAAATGCACATTCTCTGTACCAGAAGATGAATGAAATCTATCATAAGAGCCGCGCCGACCGAGAAGAAATGGGCAAATGCGCAAGAGATAAGATGGCAAGAGAGTTTGCGAAGGATGAAGTGGTGAAGATGACGGTGGCGAAAGTGAAGGAGTAGAGATGCAGCCAATCAGAGTATTACATATCGTAACCTATATGGGACGAGGTGGTTTGGAAACGATGCTTATGAACTACTATCGTCATATTGACCGCACAAAGGTACAGTTTGATTTCCTTGTACACAGAGACTTCGAGGCGGATTATGATGCAGAAATCTTATCGCTTGGTGGAAAAATTCATCATGTATCCAGACTGGTACCGTGGAGTAAATCGTATCAGAACGAGCTGCGTACTTTTTTTAAGGCACACCCGGAATATCGAATCGTGCATGTACACCAGGACTGTTTGAGTTCAGTTGCCTTAAAAGTGGCGAAGGAGTGTGGAGTACCGGTACGGATTGCGCACAGCCACAACAGCAATCAGGACAAGAATCTAAAGTATCTGATTAAGCTGCATTACATGAAGAAGATTCCTGCATTTGCAACTGCACTTTTTGCATGTGGAAAAGATGCGGGGGATTGGATGTTTGGAGGAAAACAGTATCATGTGATGGCAAATGCGGTGGAAGTAAAGAGATACCAGTACAAACCTTCTGTTGCAGAAAAAATAAGAAATGAATGGAATATTTCTGATGAACTTTTGGTTGGACATGTGGGAAGATTCAATCCACAAAAGAATCACACGTTTCTAATCGACATTTTCTATGAAGTACAGAAAATAAATCCATCTGCCAGATTACTTTTAGTCGGAGACGGAGATGGGAAAAAGGAAATACAAGAAAAAGCCAGAAAGCTTGGTATTGCAGATCATATCATCTTTGCGGGTGTCAGAACAGATGTAGAGGAACAGATGCAGGCAATGGATGTATTTGTATTTCCATCTTTGTATGAAGGATTGCCGGTTACTATGGTCGAAGCACAGGCAGCAGGCCTGCCATGTATCATATCTGACAAGGTTCCGGAAGAATGTATTATTACAACTAATCTTGTAACGACACAAAAATTGACCGATAGTCCTAAGATATGGGCAGAACATATCATAGGGAGGGCAAAGAACACGCGAACGGATCATTACGATGAGATGAAGTCTCATGGTTATGATATTGAAGAGGCAGCAAAATGGCTGCAAAACTATTATATTGCACACAGTGGAGAATAAGAATGGCAACACTTACAGTTTTTACTCCGGCATACAACCGGGCGCATACGCTGCCAAGAACCTATGAAAGCTTACAGAAGCAATCATGTAAAGATTTCGTCTGGCTGATTGTAGATGATGGATCGAAAGATCAGACAGCAAAATTGGTAAAAGAGTGGCAGCAACAGGAAAAAACGTTTGAAATCAGATATATCTATAAAGAAAATGGCGGGATGCATACGGCGCATAATGTAGCTTATGAAAATATCGATACTGAGCTGAATGTCTGCATCGATTCAGATGACTGTATGGCTGACGGGGCTGTGAAGAAAATCATAGATACCTGGGAAAAGGTAAGAGACAAAAACTATGCCGGATTAATCGGACTAGATGCAGACTTTAAGGGAAATATCATAGGAAAAGGATTTCCAGAGCACCTGAAAGAGACGACACTTGGTGACTATTATGCAGCAGGAGGACAAGGGGATAAGAAACTTGTTTACCGCACAGATGTAATAAACAGTGTGCCACCGTATCCGGTATTTGAGGGAGAAAAATACGTAGGACTGGTATATAAATATACGTTAGTCGATCAAAAATACAAATTATTTGTAATGAATGAAGTATTGTGTGATGTGGAGTATCAGGCTGATGGGTCAAGCAAAACGATGTGGAAACAATACTTAAAGAATCCAAATGGATTTGCATTTCTTAGGAAGGTATCGATGCAATATCCAAAATCAACAAAAAGATTAATCATAGACTGTATTCATTATTGTTCAAGCAGTCAGATTGCAGGAAACAGAAAATACATAAAAGAATCGCCCAAAAAGCTATTAACTGTTTTGTGTACACCTTTTGGGTGGTTATGGACGGCGTATGTGAGATATAAGGCAAAGAGGATATAGAGGACAAAAGATGTCAAATTATATTTTGATACTGGTGTGGATTGTAATATTAGGAATTGCAGCCATGTTCATAAATGTGAAAAGACCAGAAGTGGTCTGTGGAGAAAAAGTAGAGCGCTATTATGTGGTGTGGGCATTTTTGATATTTGTTCCACTGATTATCTGGTGTGGATATAGAGGAAATGTAGGAGATACATCCATGTATATCTCTAGTTTTTATGATATGCCAAGTGATTTTGGTGGAATAGAAACTTATATGCAGGGAGTAAAAAAAGATAAGGCATTTTTCTGTTTTTCAGCGGTAATAAAATGCCTGATTGGCAATAAGCCGGAAATTTATTTTATCATTTTGGCATTGATTCAGGCAACATTATTGATTCTTGTATACCGTAAGTATTCGCCGGAATTTCTCTTTACTTTCTTTTTATTTATTGCATCGACGGATTATATATCCTGGATGTTCAACGGAATTAGACAATTTATGGCAGTGACTATTACCTTTGCATGTTTTGGACTGATTCTGAAAAAGAAATATATAGTTGCTATTTTGCTAATCTTATTAGCTTCCCGGTTCCATGGTAGTGCACTGATTGTGATACCGTTTCTTTTTGTGGCGCAGGGAAAGGCATGGAATAAGAAAACTATTCTTGTTATAATGGCAACAATCGCAGTTGTTACGTTTATAGGAAGTTTTACGAACCTGTTGGATTCTGTGCTTGCAGAGACACAGTATACAAATGTTGTTTCTGACTGGCAGAGCTGGCAGGATGATGGAACGAATATATTCAGGGTATTGGTTTATGCAGTACCGGCGATTCTTTCATTTATAGGTAAAAGATATCTGGATGAAGCAAACAATCCGTGTATTAATTTCTGCGCGAACATGTCTATTATATCGACAGCAATCTATGTTGTGTCGATGTTTACATCTGGTATCTTTATAGGAAGACTTCCTATTTATTTTTCCCTATATAGTTACATTCTGTTGCCATGGGAGTTAAAAAATATGTTTAATGAAAAATCAAAACAATTTATTACGGGAGCGGCTGTTGTGGGTTATCTTGGATTTTATTTTTATAGTATTATTAGTATGGGAATGATATCAATGCAACAGTAGTTGGAAATATTGAAATCGGGGATGATGTATTGATTGCACCCAATAGTTATGTCAATGTGAATGTCCCATCACATTCTATTGTGATAGGTAATCCGGCCACAATACATCACCGTGACAATGCAACAGAAGGATATGTGAACTTTCGCGTATAACATGGAGGTTAGTATGATACCAAAGAAAATTCATTACTGCTGGTTTGGAAGAAAAGAACTTCCAGAGAAAGCAAAGAAATGCATCGCAAGCTGGAAAAAATATTGTCCGGACTTTGAAATTATCGAATGGAATGAAGATAATATCGATGTGTATCAGAATCCGTATACGACATATACATATGACAATAAGCGGTTTGCTTTTTTGAGTGATTATTTAAGACTCTTAATTGTTTATAAAGAGGGCGGGATTTACTTCGATGTGGATGTGGAAGTGGTTCGTCCCATTGATGAATTGCTAGAAAATCAGGCGTTTTTTGGATTTGAAACAAAGGATTATATCAATACAGGCCTTGGATTTGGAGCAGAAGCAGGAAATGCAATTGTAGAAGCGATGATTAAAGAATATGATTCGCTCTTAGATGGGACGAAGAGAACGATAGGTTGTCCTATTTTAAATACACAGGCATTAACAAAACTGGGGATGGTTCCAAATGGAGAAAAACAAAAGGTGGAAAATGCAGTGATTTATCCGATTGAATGTTTTAACCCATATGATGATCCAACAGGACGATTATATAAGACAAAACAAACTTATTCCATTCACTGGTATGCAAAGAGCTGGATGGATAAGAAAACTGTTATGCGAAGCAAGTTAACAAAGCCGCTACATCGAGTGTTAAAGTTCTTCGGGAGGTCTGCTAAATGAAGCGAATATTAATTGTATCGCATGCGATGGAGTTGGGGGGAGCAGAACGTAGCTTGCTTGGACTTTTAAATGTATTAGATCCAAAACGATATAAAATTGATTTGTTTTTATTGCGTCATGAAGGCGAATTATTAGAATATATACCAGAATATGTACATGTCCTGCCAAAAGTAGCAGCGTACACAGTGCTTGCCAGACCGATGAAAGATACATTGCGAGAGGGACATTTTTGGCTGACAGGAGTAAGGTTGTATGCCAAGATAAAAGCAGCTAGATATAATAAAAAACATCAGTATAAGGATAGTGCTGTTGCGTTAGAGTATAGTCATAAATATATAAAAAGATATATGCCTAAAATAAATCCAACTGTAGAATATGATTTGGCAATCAGCTTCCTAACGCCACATTATTTTGTGGCAGAAAAGGTGAGGGCAAAGAAGAAAATTGCATGGATACATACAGACTATAAAAAAGTGCAGATTAATATTCCTTCAGAAACAGTAATGTGGGGGAAATATGATTATATTGCATCAATATCAGAGGAAGTTTCCAAAAGTTTTTTGGAGGTCTGTCCAAGTTTAAGAAGTAAATTAATTTTGATTGAAAATATCTTGCCAGAACGTTTGATAAAAAGGCAGGCAATGGAACTGGATGTAACAAAAGAAATGCCGGTCATAAAAGATGGCTTTCGTTTTCTCTCGATAGGGCGTTACTGCACTGCTAAGAATTTTGATAATGTACCAGCTATTTGTTCTTGTCTGTTAAAAAAGGGATTCAAAGTAAAATGGTACATTATCGGATTTGGCGGAGATGAAGAATTGATTCGACAGAAGATAGCCGAAGAAAGGATGGAAGAGTATGTCATTCTTCTGGGGAAAAAAGAGAATCCATATCCGTATATTAAAGCATGTGACTTGTATGTGCAGCCAAGCAGGTACGAAGGGAAAAGCGTTACAGTCAGAGAAGCACAGATGTTTGCAAAGCCGGTTGTAATTACAGCTTATCCTACATCAGGCAGTCAGTTAGAAGATGGTGTGGATGGTGTAGTTGTACCAATGGATAATGAAGGCTGTGCCGATGGCATTGCTAAACTATTAGATGATCCAAAGAAGATGCAAAGTCTTAGTGAAGCATGCAGAAGGCGGGATTACAGCAATCAAAAGGAAGTAGAGAAATTATATGAGCTGCTTAGATAATAGGAAGAATAAGACACTAGTCAGTGTAGTTGTTCCGGTATATAAGGTAGAAAAATATTTGGACAGGTGTGTAAAAAGTCTGGTTAATCAAACATATAAAGATATAGAAATCATTTTGGTAGATGATGGTTCACCAGACAGCTGTCCTGGATTATGCGATGAATATCGTAACAAATATGAAAATATACGTGTGGTACATAAGAAAAACGGCGGACTCAGCAGCGCGCGTAATGCAGGATTATCAGAGGCAAAGGGTGAGTATGTCGGCTTTGTAGACTCTGATGATGATGTAGATGTTCATATGTATGAGAGAATGTATCAGGTAATCACATCTGAAAAGGTAGATTTTGTCATGTCAGATTACATCCGTGTGTTAGATGAAGGTAATCAGTATTTGAAAACACTGGATATACAAGAAGGGCGATATGATAAAGCAGCGATTAGAGAAAAAATATTTCCGCAACTGATTATGGGAGAGAATCTGGAATATGGTCCGCTCTTATCTGTGTGGCATTGTCTATACCGAACAGAATTTCTAAAAGAGCATCAGCTGACTTTTGATGAAGAAGTGAAATGGTCTGAGGATAATATTTTCAGTGCATTTGCTGGATATTATGCAGACAGCTTTTATTATCTGAAGGGCGAAGGACTTTACCACTATTATAATAATCCAGGAACGATTACGACGGCGTACCGTCCGGGAGCATGGAATGTCTACTGCACGATGAACAGACACCTGCATCAGTTTTTTGATTCTGTTTCGGAATATGATTTCCAAAGGCAGTTAAAGTTGCATATGATTTTCTATGCCTGTAATTGCATGGGTCAGGTTGGACAAAGCGGTGAATCAAAAGAAAAGCAGATGGAAATCAGAAAGCGTATTCTTAATTCGCAGGAGCTAAAGGAGGCATTTGCTAAGTTTTCATTTCCAAAAGAATGGTCATGGAAATTAAAACTACAAGTGATGCTAATGAAACACAAGTGGAAGAAGCTTTATTCTATACTGATTGGATAGAGGAGAGAAACAATGTGTAAGATATCAATTATCATGCCAGTATATAACAAAGAAAAATACATAAAGAAAGCGATCGAATCCATCCTGAACCAGACATTCAAAGATTGGGAGATGCTTATCATAGATGACGGTTCAACGGATGATTCGCTTGCGGTGTGCAGGATATTCGAGGATCCAAGAATACATGTTATATCCACAGAAAATGGTGGAGTATCACATGCAAGGAATATCGGAGTTGATAAAGCACAGGGTGAATATCTTACATTTGTGGATGGAGATGATTATCTGGCAGCAGATTATCTGGAAAATCTCTACATAGAGCCTTATGATATGATCATAGGCGGCTTGACCAAGGTAGATAAGGCTGGAAAGGCGTTAGCTTCTGTAGTACCGGAATTAGAGAAAGAACAGCGAATGGAGAAGATAGCACCTTGTTTTTACAAGGAGCAGCTGACAACAGGGATCTATGGATTTGTTGCGGGAAAAATGGTGAAGCGTTCGATTGTTACACAATATCAGATTCGATTCAACGAGAATATCCGTCTCGCTGAAGATTATGATTTCTTTTTAAAGATTTATGCAAAGATTGAGAGTATCTACTTTACAAAGGCAACTGGATATTATTATATTCAGGAAACGGAGAATTCGGCGATTGTACTGGATGACAGCAAGATTGACTTTTTTACACAGATAGAGATTCAGAGAAAAACAAGACAGTTCCTCGAAGATAAAAAGTGTTTTCATAAAGAAAATGAAGCCATGTATCTGGAGCGGATGACAGGATATGTCTATACGATTTTTCTGAATCAGAAACAGGTACGATATAGAGAGATTCGTACAACAGCAAAACATTTGAAGCAACTTGTTCCTGTGGTATCACCAAAGTGCAGCGGTTTGCAGAAGATATTTATGGGACTATATAAAAAGAACTGTTATATGCTTATGTACTTATATTTAAAGATGAAAAAGGCAATGAGCAGACACGGAGAATGAAAATGAAATTAGTAATGTATGCACATGGCGGCAGCAAAAACCATGGCTGCGAGGCAATTGTAAGAACAACTGCAAAGCTTTTAACAGAGATAGATTCCAGGCCGATTCTGTTATCCTACAAAAAGGAAGAAGACGAAGCCTATGGGTTGCATCAATTTGTTGAAATCAGACAGGAACTGCATGAGATTAATAAGAAGTCACCGGATTTTATGCTGGCATATCTGCGACAAAAGCTGTTTCATGATTATCACAGAATGGATGCGCTGATGCACAAAAAAGCGATCAATGAGCTTCCAGCCATCGATGCAGCTTTATTTATCGGAGGCGATAATTACTGTTATTCCGATGTGAAGAACTATGCACCGATCAATGACTATATGCAAAAGAAAGCAAAGAAACTGGTGTTGTGGGGAACATCGGTGGAGCCGGAACTGTTAGAGGATAAAGCGATTCGAGAGGACATCAAAAGGTTTGACTTAATTGTTGCAAGAGAAAGCATTTCCTTTGAATCCTTGAAGAAAGTAAATGGAAATGCCATCCTTTTGCCGGATCCGGCATTTCATCTTCCGTGCGAAAAAGTGGAACTACCAGAAGGATTTGTGGAAGAAAATACCATTGGCATCAATCTAAGCCCATTGATTATCGAACATGAGAAAGAAAAGGGATGTGTATTAGCCAATTATGAGAATCTGATGGAGTATATCATCAAAGAGACTGATTGTCAGATTGCACTGATTCCACATGTCGTATGGGAGTCTAATGATGACAGAAAGCCATTAAGACAGCTATATGAAAAATATAAGGAAACAGGCAGAGTAGTACTTGTAGAGGACCATAACTGTATGGCACAAAAGTACATTATCAGCAAGTGCAGAATGTTTGTAGGAGCCAGAACGCATGCAACGATTGCAGCTTATTCAACCTGCGTGCCAACACTTGTTGTGGGATATTCTGTAAAGGCAAGAGGAATTGCAAGAGATCTGTTTGGAACAGAAGAGAAGTATGTGGTTCCGGCACAGTCACTTAGCAACACCGAGCAGTTACAAGAGGCATTCCGGTGGATTAGAATGCATGAACAGGATATTCGAAGCCAGTTAATGCAAAGACAGGCAGAGTACAAAGAATACCAGAATACATATGCAGAGGATTTGAGAAGATGAAGATAGAAAATGAATTGGTGAGTGTCATCATTCCCATTTACAATGTAGAAAAATACCTTGCGGCATGTATTGAATCTGTTCAAAAACAGACCTATCACAATCTTGAGATGATATTGATTGATGATGGTTCTACAGATGGAAGTGGTAAAATATGTGATGAATACGCAAAAACAGACAATAGAATAACAGTAATACATCAGGAGAATCATGGAATCTCCCAGGTTCGAAACAGAGGAGTAAAAGAAGCAAGAGGTACTTACATTTTCTGGATAGATAGTGATGATTATGTTAGTGAAAGCATTGTAGAAGAACTGTATCATAACCTGATAGAACAGAATGCAGAGATGTCTATTTGTAATTATACACAGGGGAGTGAAAGAACATATACATTTGTTCATCAAGAGAAAGAAAGGTTAGAAGTATTTGATGCCAGAGAAGGGTTAGTGCGAATCTATAAGAATCACCATTATTCATTTATTATGGCAGCTTCCTGGGCTAAACTGATTAAGAAATCGCTATATGAGGGATGCGAGTACCCGGAAGGAAAGATATTTGAAGATATCTATATGAGTCATAAGCTCATCAGCAAGTGCAAAAGGATTGTATATACAAACAAAACCATGTATTATTATTATCAGTGGCCGGAAAGTATTCTAGGAAAAAAGCTTTACATAGAAAAGCTTGATTATCTGGGCGCATTTGAAGAAAGGATTCATTTCTTTAAGAAACTTGGATATGCCGAATTGGTGGAGAAGGCAAGAATTCAGTATCTGCATTCACTGATCTGGGAATATTCGAGGGCAAAGGATATCTTGCATAACAAAGAAATGGTAAAACATATAAAGAGAGAATACAGAAAGTATTATACATTCGGAACTGAGAACAAAGAGGTAGAAAATGAAACAAAGGGATATATGTTGAAGTTCTACTTATCACCGTTCTTGCTTGATTTTATGGGAAAAGTAAAAGGAAAACTAAGATGACAAAACCATTAGTTAGTATTATCACTCCTTGTTATAATGGAGAAGCATTCTTAAAACGATATTTTGAATCTATACTGAATCAGACGTATCCAAATCTGGAACTGATATTTATCAATGATGGTTCTACGGACCGGACAGAAGAAATAGCACTGTCGTATCGGGAAAGGTTGGAAAAACGAGGAATAACATATATATACGAAAAACAGGAAAATGCAGGGCAGGCAGCAGCATTGAATCGTGGATTGAAGTTATTTAAAGGGGAGTACCTCACATGGCCAGATTCGGATGATGTAATGACGAAAGATTCTATTGAAAAAAAAGTCCATTTTCTTGAGAAAAATCCAAAGTATGAAATGGTTAGAAGTAATGGAGTTTATTTCGATGAAACTACCCATAAAAAAAAGAGAATTAGCGACCAGACTTCAGATAAGAAAGAAGATATTTTTGAAGATTTGGTTTTGCTTAGGACATATGGTTGCTGTGGTTGTTATATGATAAGGAAAAGTTTACTTGAAAAGATATATCCAAAGAGGGATATTTTTGTATCACGATATGGACAAAATTGGCAAATACTTGTTCCGGCAGCAAGTAAATCAAAATGCGGATATATAGATGAAGAACTTTATATTGTATTTGAACATGCGGATAGTCATTCTAGAAGCAAAAGGACCGCAATTCAGGAAATGGATAGGTGGGATGGTTTTACAGAGATATTATTATCAGCAATAGATGAAAGTGATTGTGATAAAGAAAAGTGTAAAAGAAGGGTAAAAGAAAATTGCGCAAGGCAGCAGTTTTATTATGCGATTACTATGAATGACAAAGCAATTTTAAAAGAAAAGTTTTATGATATTAAGAGATATGGTCATGCATCAAGTAAGGAATATTTACTATACATAAAACACAGATGGCTGAAATGAGGATTTGGAATGTATAAACTTTATTTTTGGGCAAAAAGAGTTATAAAAAACGAAAAAAATTCTGTAATTTTACATAGACTAGCAGAAAAAATAATTGGATATATTGAGGCATATTACAACTTGTTTGTGAAAAAGATGTATATCAAGCATCCATCTGATAAAATAGGAATCACAGTGAAAAAGAGAGAGCAAAAGATTATTGTATCTTTGACATCTTTTCCAAAGAGAATAGACACCTTATGGATAACAGTAGAAACCTTGTTAAGACAGTCTATGAAGCCGGATGAAATTATTCTTTGGCTTGCAGAGGAACAGTTTAACGGGATAGACAGTCTGCCGAAAGCACTTCTGGAACAACAAAAAAGGGGATTGACGATTCGGTTTTGCGATGATTTGCGTAGTCATAAAAAATATTATTATACAATGCAGGAATATCCAAGAGATATTGTAATTTTGGTTGATGATGATATGTTTTATCCAAAAGATACTATAAAGAAATTATGGAAACTACATAAAAAATATCCGAATGATATTTGTAGTATTACAACGCAGATAATCGATCCTTCCTTTGATTCGAAGCCATCCATTTGGAGAAATCCATTTTTAAATGAGAAAATAGAACATTCAAACAAAGTTCAGATTTTTACAGGAAGTGGGTCTTTATTTGTGCCAGATTCACTTGATCAAAGGGTTTTTGACAAAGAACTTCTTTTGGATTTATGCCCGTTTGCGGATGATTTATGGATTACTTTTATGGCATATAAAAATGGAACACGGATTACATCACTGAATAAGTGGAGAGCATTTCCAATTACAATATATGGGACAAGTCAAGATAGTCTATGGTTTATAAATGCACAGGATGGTAAAAATGATGAGCAGTGGGAAAATTTGAAAAGATATTTTCCAAATGAGTTTACGAAACAGGAGAAGAGATGGAAAAAATAAAAAGAAAGATTCAGAATCTAAAAAAAATACGGTTATTTTCGTATATATATCTAAATCATTTTTGTTCTCGTATTGAACGAAATGGGAAAGGAAGAATCATTCCGTATAAAAATGCAGTAATTGATCTGGAAAAAGGATCCCAAATACGTATTGAGGATGAGAATATTTGCATTGGCGTAAATAAATTAAAAAAATCAAAAACTGAAACATATGTCAGACTAAGAGAAAATGCGGTGTGGGATGCAAAAAAGGGATGCGAAATATCTTATGGATCAACAATTGAAATTCTAAAAAATGCTGAATTAGAATCTAAGTATTTTACCATGAATAATTTCAGTACTTTAGTTAGTGCAAAGAAGATTATTCTGGGAGAAGATGTTATGATTGCCAGAAATGCAGTTGTTTTTGACAGTGATTTCCATGTGATTGAATACGATGAAAATCAAGCAGAATATTCTGAAACTGTTAGCATTGGAGATCATGTATGGATAGGTGCCAATGCAATAATATTAAAAGGGGTAATAGTTGGAAACGGAAGCATAATAGCAGCAAATACTGTTGTAACAAAGAATGTAGAACAAGGTGTTATGGTAGGAAATGAGAAAAAACTTTGTGTATTGAAAGAGAATGTAAGATGGAGGAGAGCATGAGCTTAATAAAGAAAGTTGGCAGAAAAATTGTATATGGTTTGGGAATAAAAAAAGTTCCTGTGATGACAAAAGTGGAACAATGCAGAGCACGAGGTGTTAAGATTGGAGACAATGTTGATCTGATCAACGCAGAGATAGATTATTGCTTTGGACATCTTATAACCATTGGAAATAATGTTACAATTACAAATTCTGTTGTACTTGCGCATGATGCAAGCACAAAGAAAGAATTGGGATATAGTAAAATTGGATGTGTTGATATAGGAGATAATGTGTTTATTGGGTATGGCAGCATTATTTTACCAAATGTACGAATTGGAAATAAAGTAATCGTAGGTGCAGGAACGGTTGTTTCTAAGGATATTCCAGATAATGTGGTAGTGGTAGGACCAAATGCAAAAATTATTGGCACATATGATGATTACATGGATAAGAATAGAAATAGAATGAAGGAATGTCCAGTTTCAAATGTTCTTTTCTGCGATAAAACAGAAGCAGAGTGGGATACTTTATATAAAGAGGTAAAAGTTAAAAAAGGTGGATTTGATTTGTAAGGAATAAGGTGTATAAATGAAAGAAAAAATATATCGATTAATAAAAAAAATACCATTGATTATGAGGATTTACATAAAAAAGTATAATCGTTTTCCGAGAAAAACAAATGCTGTTAATATGAGTGGAATAAAAATCCGACATAATCAGGTAATATTAAATGGAAAAAATCATGTATTTTGTGGAATAGATTGCTCCATACAAAATAATAAGTTTGTGATACATGGTAATGAGAATAGAGTTGAAATACGAGATAACGTTGAAATCAATGGCTCGGATCAACAGACAATTTTTATGCAAGGAAATAACAATCACATTATTATAGAAAGTGGCTGTAGGATATCAAATACATCTTTTTTTATAGTTGGCAGTAATAATAAAATTACAATTTCAAAAAATGTCTCAACTATGGCAACAGAATTTCACATAGAACGAGACAATAACACCATCTTTATTGGGGAAAATACATCTATGCATGGTAGGGGAACAAAAACTGTACACTTTGCACTAGATGAGGGTACAAATGTCGTGGTAGGAGAAGATTGTATGTTCTCAAATGATATTCAGATTCGTTCGTCAGATTCACACAGTATTCTTGATTTGGGGGGGGCAAACGCCTGAATCAAGCAGATGATATAGTTATAGGCAAGCATTGCTGGTTGGGACTACGATGCATGTTATTAAAGGGTACAGAGATACCGGATTATACTGTTGTGGCAGGCGGAGCTATTTGTACAAAAAAGTATACGGAGTCGAATACTATAATTGCAGGTGTTCCGGCCAAAGTTGTAAAACGAGACATAAATTGGGATAGAGAGAGGTTTTCTGTCAATGTGAAGTAAGATTAAATGTATAAGGCATATCGTTATTTCACAGGATGAAAGTGCTAATAAAATCAACGCATGGAGTCTTGGAGATACAGGAAGGAAGAAGAAATGTCGAGACAACGAAATAGCATTAATAATTTAGTTTGGGGGATAATTGGAAATCTAATAACATCAATAGTTGCAATTGTAATACCAAGACTCTTTATTGTTAATTATGGGTCTGAAATAAATGGATTATTAGCGTCAATTCGCCAGATATATGTTTATCTGGCACTCTTAGAAATTGGTGTAGGGGATGCATCTGTAGTTGCATTATATGGGCCTATTGCTAGACAAGATCATAAATCTGTTAATGAAATTCTGGCAGCTACAGACTTTTATTATAAAAAAATAGGTATTATTTATGCAATTAGCATTGTGGTATTAGGATTGGGTTATCCATTGTTGTTAAATACGAGTGTGCCATATTGGGTATGTTTTTGGGTTATCGTGCTTCAGGGGTCAGGTAGTGTGATTAGTTACCTTGTACAGGGTAAATATAATATGCTTCTACGTGTTGATAACCGAAATTATGTTACAACGAATTTAGGAACAGTAACAAGTGTATTGACTGATGCAAGTAGGATATTTTTATTATTACAGGGACGTAGTATCATTGCGGTTCAGACAACATATCTCATATTTAATCTCATTAAAATGTTTTTTATAAGTTGCTATATAAAAAAGAATTATGCTTGGCTGAATTTGAAAGTAAAACCAAATTTTCAAGCGATTTCACAAAAGTCAGCAGTATTTGTTCATCAAATATCAGCTTTGGTTTTTAGTCATACAGATGTCTTGATTTTGACTTTTGTATGTGGATTAAAAACAGTTAGTATTTATTCGATGTATGCTGTAATATATGGCATGGTTGATAATGTGGTAACTATTACATCCAATAGTGTTCAAGCTGCACTAGGACAAATTTTTAATTCGGATAAACAGAGGTTTTTAAAATTACAGGAAGCATTTGAAACATATTATTTGGCATTAGTATTTTCTTTGTTTGCAATTGCAACGATTTTTGCATTGCCATTCATGAAACTGTATACGGCAGGAGCAGACATAAATTATATTGATTGGAAATTGCCAATATTATTTGCATTTTATCGTTTATTGAGTTATGGTCGAATAACCTCTAATAATATCATTGGTTTTACAGGTGCTTTTAAAGAGACACAATGGAGGGCATGGCTTGAAACAATTATAAACCTGGTTGTATCATTTGTATGTGTTTTTAAATTTGGTATTTATGGTGTGTTATTTGGTACAATTGCAGCTTTACTTTACAGAGCGAATGATATAATTATATTTGCAAATTGTAAACTTCTTAAAAGAAGTGCATGGCCAACATATCGCAGGTGGCTTATTAATTTAGTTATTTTTGGCATTGTAGTTGGTGTGTTTGTAAATCTACCTATGAATTTGAACTCATATGTAGATTTGGTGAAGAATGCTATTTGGGTAAGTCTAAGTACTATTATTCTCTTTTTTACGATTAACAGTTTTGTAGAAGTGGAAGCAAGAAAGATAGCATATTTATATGTGAAAAATATAGTTCATGTGATTAGAAATAAAAGAAAGTGATATTGGAAATTGAGAAGATGGTTAGTGTAATAATATCGCTATATAATATTGAGAAAGTAAAAAAATTGGAACGTACGTTGAAAGAGAAAGAGGGCAATATGGAACCCCATTGCTTTGGCTGAATTCCACAACGCCAGCAGTGTGAATATTATCGTGCGGTAATACCGCAAATCCGGCAGGCAGGCACAGATTATTCAGAGACTCCGGAATGGGAAGAAAATGAGGATGAACTTGCTCGCATCTGTGGATTGAGATAACTTTTTTATCCTCATATTTTGTTATAAGAATGCCTTAAATAAAGCTTTTGGTAAAAAGATGAGGATAAAAATTTCATGTTTATAAGCCGGTGATTACAAAAATCTTGGAAACACCGGACAGGTCGCCTAACATAACTTTTGCAGAGCCGTCAGTGTTTGAACGATTGTAGACTCTGCCGCAGCATTGGTGATTTCAATCTGAATCCCATGCATTGAAATTTTAATAGCAGTTGCAGTAATCTCCTCTGAACTACAATTCATTGGTAATTCAGATACAGGATTGAAATTCAGTTCCACAACTTCCTGTTTCTGGCAGGGAATCACGGCACCGACAGCAGCTGGTGGAATACTGCATGCTTTATTGCAAAGTCGTTTGACATGGTAATAAAAAGTACTGATTCCGATTTGGTGCTCCATGCACCAGTCCTTGTCAGAGAGCCCGCTTGACCGGCATTCGCTAATCAGGTCCAGCCACTTTTCATCAGAGTAGTGCAGTCTTTTTGAACTCATAGTAATTCACTCCTAAAGGTTATTCAGAGTGAATTCAACCGGAATCAATCACAGTTAGAGCAAACGGCTCCAACTACAAATACAGCTGATCCAGAGAGATACTCACTCCTGAAGTGATTATCTCATGAAATGTTGGTGGCGACAAACCGTGCGATTATACATCGCTTACAAATATTCAGTTTCTCAGAGGTGTTATCCACCGTCAAAATGCCTATTGGTTAAATGCCTTAAATTGGCATAATTCAAGGCAATACGCTATAATAGAACCAGTAAAAAGAGAGGTTCCATTATGGCAATTAAGTACACAGAAGAACAACTTAATACAGTAGACAAGTCTCTTATTATACAAATGTTTCTCAATCAGCAGGAAGAGTTGAGTAAAGCCGTAAATCAGATTGAGCAGCTAACAAAAGAGGTTCAATCTGGTAACGACAAGCTGCAGCGCATGATGGAACAGATAATTCTTTCCAACAATGTCCGCTTCGGACGTTCTTCCGAAAAGATGGATAATACTGACCAGATTTCATTCATGGAAGTAGATGGAAACATCATATTTTTTAATGAATCTGAAGCAGTATGCGATCTGTCCGCCGAGGAGCCGGAAGACCTGGAGCCTAAGCCACGCGGAAAGAAAAAGGTTGGCAAAAAGGAAGCTGATATGTCAGGTCTTCCTGTAAATCGTGTTAATCACTACATGACAGAAGAAGAGCTTATTGCTGAGTTCGGCGAGAATGGCTGGAAGCAGCTTCCAGATGCAATCTCAAAGCGATATAAATTTATTCCGGCAAAGGTCATAGTTACAGAGCATCATGTAGGTGTATATGCCAGCAGGAAGGATAATCGTATAGTGAAAGCTGATCATCCAAAGGCTCTTCTTAAAGGAAGTCCTGTATCAGCATCTATTGCTGCAGCTATCATGAATGGTAAGTATGTAAATGCGTTTCCTCTTTATCGATTAGAAAAAGAGTTTGAACGCTATGGTCTGGCAATCACCCGCCAAAACATGGCCAACTGGATGATCCGTCTTGGTGAGACCTACATATCAGTTATGTATGATTATCTGCATAAGCTAATCTATGACTATCATGTAATCCAGGCCGACGAAACTCCGGTTCTCGTAAACAAGGATGGCCGAGCTGCAGGTAGCAAGAGCTATATGTGGGTCTACCGTTCAGGGTATATGAATCCTGAACAACAGATAATCCTATATGATTATCAGCTCACCAGAAATGCCTCACATCCTAGAGAATTCCTAAAGGATTTCAGAGGAATCTGTGTGACCGATGGATATCAGGTCTATCACACTCTTGAAAAAGAGAAAGAAGACCTAACCATTGCGGGCTGCTGGGTTCACATGAGACGCCGATTCGAGCAGGCTCTACAAGTGATTCCAAAGGGATCTCAAAAAGGAACCGTATCATACATTGCCATGAAGCAGATTCAGGCAATATACCGGGAAGAAGGTAAGCTAAAGGATCTGACTTCCAATGAACGACTTGAGCAACGACAGGCAATAATCAAACCGCTTGTGGATGCCTTGTTTATGTACCTAAAACAAAATCAGGCAAATGTATCAGGCTCATGTAAGCTTCAGGATGCATTTAAATATGCATTAAACCAGGAAAAATACCTCAAAGTATTCCTCACAGATGGCGATGTACCAATCGATAATAATGCAAGTGAGCGAGCTATCAGAGGTTTCTGTGTAGGCAAGAAGAACTGGCAGATGATTGATACAATCAATGGTGCCAAAACATCAGCCATGATATATAGTATTGCTGAAACAGCAAAAGCTAATAATCTTAAACCATATGATTATTTTGAGTATCTCTTGGAGGAGATACCAAAGCATATGGAAGATACAGACCGCAGCTTCCTAGAAGATTTGTTACCATGGTCTGAGAATCTTCCAGCACATATCAGAAAATAAAATATCAAACATACAGTCGCCAGGGATGGCGGCTGTAAAATTTAAGGAGTACTCGCTATGGTGCGTTTACGAATTAACAATAGGGTCTTCGAATTTTTTCAATAAAGATGCAAAGTCACGAAATA
>ERZ780149.885-NODE-885-length-36467-cov-3.286169_pt1 | contig 36467 bp, 42 predicted proteins | sample MGYA00511367_ERZ780149 | MGnify/ENA primary metagenome ERZ780149 (study PRJEB29588, sample SAMEA2153852) | human gut metagenome | biome: human gut; feature: human-associated habitat; material: faeces | place: Denmark | collected 2008/2010 ... | reverse complement strand
CGAGAGAATATGTCATAAGAGCGCTCGCCGCGACTTGTTTGTTCAACAACATAAGGAACTAAAGTCATATCCATATAAATAACCTCCAACAATAAACAGTATGTTCAAAATCAAATAACCGTAAACAGATTATTCTTCCGATTTTTTAGATTCGGCCTTTTTAGCCTCTTTCTTTTCATCAACTTCATCGGTTATAACCGCGTTAGCCTTTACAAAGTCAATAGCCTTGCCTACGGCTACATCCTTTTCGACCTCACTTGCGGGAATAACAGATTTAACCTTATCAACATCAACACCGTAGCCTTCGGCAAGCTTAGCATATTCTGCTTCAAGCTCTTCTTCGGTTGCTTTGATATTTTCAAGTTCAACAATCTTTTCGAGCGCAAGACGGTATTTAACCTGCATTTCAGCCTGTGGACGGAAGGTGTCACGGAACTGCTCGATAGTGCTGCCTGTGTATTTTAAATACAGGTCAAGGCTCATACCCTGTGACTGTAAACGGTAGTTAAACTCTTCTACCGATTGATTAAGGCGGTTTGTAAACATAGCCTCGGGAATTTCACCCTTAATTCCGTCAACGATTTGCTGAACAAGAATATTCTCAACCGCTTCTTCGGCGGCTTTTTTCTTGCGTTCAAGTGCCTTTTTCTTAAGGTCAGCCTTAAATTCTTTAAGTGTGTCAAATTCACTTACATCTTTGGCAAATTCGTCATCTGCGGCAGGAAGCTCGCGAACCTTAATTTCGTGTAAATTAACCTTGAAAACAGCAGGTTTGCCTGCAAGCTCTTTTGCGCCGTAATCTTCGGGGAAGGTTACATTTACATCAAATTCATCACCGATATTTTTGCCGATAATCTGATCTTCAAAGCCGGGAATAAACTGACCCGAGCCGAGTTCAAGCGAATGACCCTCTGCCTTGCCGCCGTCAAACGGCACGCCGTCTGTAAAGCCTTCAAAGTCAATAACAACGGTGTCGCCTTTTTTTGCGGCTCTTTCTTCAACCGATACCATACGCGCATTGCGCTCCTGAATTGATTTAACCTCGGCGTTAACCTCGGCCGCATCGACCTTAACAAGCGGTCTTTCGGCTTTAAGACCCTTATAAGCCTCAAGCTCGATTTCGGGGTAAGTAGTAACGCTTACTTTAAAATCAACACCGTCTTCTTTAGAGATGGATACTAAATCAAAGTCCATTTTGTCATCAATAACCTTAAGACCCGATTCGGTAATTGCGGCATCAACCGCATCGGAATAAAGAAGATTTAAAGCGTCTTCAAAAAACACTTCGGTGCCGTAGTATGTTTCAATTATATGAAGGGGTGCTTTACCCTTTCTGAAGCCGGGCACATTGATTTTTTTACCGTTTTTGCGATAAGCCTGTTTTATTGCTTCGCGGAACTGTTCACCGTCGATAACAATTTCAAGCTGATAGCGATTTGTTTCAAGTTTGTTTGTAGATTTTAATGTCATTTTTATATACCTCCGCATACGAAGCCATTTGACCCCATACTAATAATGATGATTATACCATAAAACAATAAAAAATCAAGGCTTTTTTACTGACATTTTGGTATTATATTCAAAATTCGGTAAATGTTATAAATTTTCAAATTCCCGACATTGCGATATGAACAACGGCGTAAAATCAATGCCGTCGCATGATGTCAGCCTCATTTTAATTCCGTCGTAACAGTCAACCGTATTGTAAACTCCGCCTCCGTGTATATGACCGTAATATACATTATTTATTCGATACCTTTTTAATATTTCAATAATCTCTTCACATACAAAATCGGCATATACGGGCGGATAGTGAAGAAACACTATTGGTGAAGCACCGCTTTGAACAGCAGTTTTAATTGAGGTTTCAAGTCTGCCCGCTTCGCGCAGAATAATTTTTCGATCTTTTTCGCCCGTACCGTCATAGAGCCAGCCGCGTGTGCCGCAAATGGCTATTTTTCCGTCATAGTAACAATTGTTGTGTAAAATTTTTACGGTATCGAATTTATTATCTTTTAAAAACTCATTTATTTTGTTCGCAGTGCTCCACCAATAATCGTGATTGCCTTTTAAAATAATTTTTGTACCGGGCAATTTGTTAATAAATTCAAAATCGGGCTTTGCCTCGCCTAAAGAGCTTGCCCAAGATATATCACCGCCTATTACAACGGTATCATTAGAATTTACTAATTTTTTCCAATTATTTTCTATGCGTTCAACATAATTATTCCAACCGCCGAAAATGTTCATAGGCTTATCGACGCCGAACGGTAAATGTAAATCCGAAATTGTAAATAAATTCATTATTATGCTTCACCTGCCTTGTATATTAGGTTTACAACATACAAATAATATAGTTGGCCAAAAGCCGGAAAGGAAGATTTTTATGGAAAATTCATCATCTTGCAAAACCGAAAGCTGCATCAATTGCTCGGTTAAGAACTGTGTTCATCACACCGAAAACGATTCATGCTCCGCAGGCAAAATTCAGGTTGGCAACCGCACAGCCTGCACCTGCAGCGAAACCTGCTGCGACACCTTTAAAGCAAGACAGTAACCGTGTAACAAATATCCGACTCGCTATGAGTCGGATATTTGTTTATGCTAAAATTTCAAGACATTTAAATACGGCGGTTTTCATATCCTGCTTGTTATATACATCTTTAAAGCGCACTTCGGCATTTTTAAGCTCGGCAATGGGCGTCGGAACCTCGGTGTTTGTTAAAGCCGAAAGAGCGTCGACATTATCAAATTCATTTTCACAAACATTGTCAGACAAAGCCGAAATAACGCTTTTTGCAAATTTATAGGGCGATGCGGTTGATGCAATAAGCACCGAGCGTTTGTCGCTTGTTGCGCTGACATACTGATTATAGGCATTAACTGCAACAGCGGTATGAGTGTCGATTAAATACCCGTACTCGTCAAAGGTGTTTTTTATCGTTTCAAGTGTTGCCTTGTCGTCACAGCTGGCACCGTAAAACAAAGCTTGTAATTTTGACAAAACTGTGTCGTTTACCGTAAATTTACCCTCTTGCTTTAACTGTGACTGGATTGAAGCGATATACCTGTCATCACCGTTTGAAAGAATATAAAGCATACGCTCGAGATTGCTTGATATAAGTATATCCATGGACGGCGATATAGTTGTATAAAAATCACGGTTACAATCATAAACGCCCGTGTTAATAAAGTCGGTCAGCACTTTATTTGCGTTGGAAGCGCAAATAAGTCGGTTAATCGGCACACCCATTTCTTTTGCGTAATATGCCGCAAGAATATTACCGAAATTACCTGTAGGAACAACAACATTAAAGCCCTCCGACAAATCGTCGCCCTTGCTCAACATATCACAGTAGGCAGAAATATAATAAATTATCTGTGGAACAAGTCTGCCCCAATTTATAGAATTAGCCGACGAAAATTCCATACCGTTTTGTGCTAATATGTCTTTAATTTCTGTATTGGTAAAAATGTTTTTTACACCCGACTGCGCGTCGTCAAAATTACCTTTTATTGCGCAAACATGAACATTATTTCCCTTTTGCGAATCCATTTGCAGTTTTTGCATGGGACTCACGCCCTCACTGGGATAAAAAACAATTATTTCGGTATTTTCGACATCTTTAAATCCTTCAAGCGCCGCCTTACCCGTATCACCCGATGTTGCCACAAGAATAACGGTTTTTTTGCCGTCTGCGATTTTTTGGGTAGAGGTTGTAAGCAAATACGGCAAAAGCTGTAAAGCCAAATCTTTAAAAGCGCAGGTAGGACCGTGCCAAAGCTCTAAAATATTTATATTTTCGCCGAGCTGTGCTATTGCGGCAGGTTTGTCATCATCAAAAGAACCGGTGTATGCACCGTTTACACAGTGCGCTATTTCTTCGTCTGTAAAATCGGTAAGAAATTTTTTAAGCACATATTCCGCCTTGCCCTTATAATCAAGCTCGCAAAGACGGCAAAAATCATCTTTATTCAACTCCGGTATATTTTCGGGTATATAAAGTCCGCCTTCTTCGGAAATACCGTGGGCTATAGCATAAGCCGAGGTTACTTTTTTTGAGTTATCTCTTGTGCTTACATAATTCATTGTTTTTGTTCCCCTTTTGTTTTTGTATAAAAATTATATGCATTTTCAAAAAATATTTTTTTGAGAATATTTTCGCCTATATTGCGTGATTTGAGATAATTATAAAGTGCAGGTACTGCGGTTATGTCATAAAGCCTTTTGTCCATATCGGCACCGTCAAAATCGGAACCTATGCTTAAAAAGTTTTCATAGCCCAAATCAAGAATATGAAAAATATTGCGGTATATGTTTTCAAACAAATCTCCCCGCCCTAAAAACACGGGATAAAAGCAAAGACCGAATATGCCGCCCTTTTGCACCAACTGTTTAAGCTGGCAGTCATCAATATTACGCTTATGCGGGTTTACATATTCAAGCGCTGAGTGCGTAACTGTCGGATAATCGGAAAGTTCAAGAGAATCGTAAAAGCTTTTTTTGTTAAGATGAGAAAGGTCGGTTGACATTTTTAAACGATTGAGTTCATTTATAACCGATCTTCCGAATTCCTTTAGTCCCGCATCGCTGTAGGCGCCGCCCGCAATCTGATTTTCACCGTTCCATGTAAGAGTTAATGCCCATATACCGTCATTATACAACTCTTCCACTCGGCTTAAATCCAATTCAATTAAGGCGCCGCCCTCGACCGTAAAAATAGGATTTAGATTTTCGGTTTTGTTTTTCAGCTGAAATTTAAAGGAGTTAATAGTTTTTTTATAATACTCAAACGGATTTTCGGTTCCGTCCTTTAAAAATACAGCAAAACACTGATACCATTTTTCAAAGCATCTTCCTTTTTCGGGCGTAACCGCCAAACTGTCATCCGAAAAATCAACGCCCTCGCCGTAACATCGGTAAGCCGTATCACAGTGCAAATCAAAAAAGTCCATAAAATCACCCTAAAAAGCATTTTCTATGTAGTTGATTTTAAATTTGAACTTCCCGTCCTGTTCGGAAATTACGGTAACCTCGGCAACGTCAAACCTAAAAGGCAGGGTTGTACGCAGCCTGCGCATAAATGTTTGAGAAGCGTTTCTTATTCGCCGCTGCTTATTTAGGTCAACCGCCTCAACGCCGCTTACAACTGCCTTTTCGGCGCGTGTTTTAACCTCGGTAAAAACAATAAATTCGGTGTTTTCGGCAACAATGTCAATTTCTCCGTAACGACTGTCACGCCAGTTACGCTTAATTATTATGTAGCCGTTTTTTCTTAAATAATCGGCAACAAAATCTTCACCGGCTTTTCCCAATGTTGCCGAGCGTTCGTTACCCGAGTACATTTTTCAAAAAAGATTTACGGTGAATTTCACAAATACCGTATTTTTTTATTGCCTCATAATGAGCTTTTGTGCCGTAGCCCTTGTGCTTTGCGAAAAGATACTGCGGATATTTTTTATCATATTCGAGCATAAGTCGGTCACGGGTTACCTTTGCAAGTATTGATGCCGCCGCTACCGAGCAGGACTTTGAATCGCCCTTAACTACCGTTTCACAAGGCACCGTAATGCCTTTCGGAATTCTGTTTCCGTCAATCAAGGCAAAATCGGGTTTAACCTTCAAACCGTCGATAGCTTTGTTCATTGCAATATATGTTGCTTCAAGAATATTATACCTTTCTATTTCTTCCAAAGTGCCGTATGCTATATTATAAGCAACCGCATTTTCAATTATTTTATCAAAAAGTAATTCGCGTTTTTTTTCGCTTAATTTTTTGGAATCGTCAAGACCTTCGATTTGAAAATTCTGTGGTAAAATAACCGCTGCCGCGCAAACAGGGCCTGCCAAAGGACCGCGACCCGCTTCGTCAACGCCGCATATAAATTTGTATCCGTTAAGTACGGCTTTATTTTCATAACTGAAATCAGGCATTGTTTTCTACCCTTTCAAGCGTTATTTTGCCTATTTTGCAACTGCGAAATTCTTCAAGCAGCATATTTGCGGCGCGTTCGGTATCGGTTTCACCGCCGCGAATAACCATTCCGCGTTTTTTACCCAAAAGACAGAGCGCGTCGTAAGCATCTTCGGGAAATTCCGCTATTTTGTACCGCTGATTAAGCAAATCTGGATATGACGATATAAGCAGTTCAAGAAGACGCATTGCTAATAGCTCGGTATCAATAATTCTATCTGTAACAGCGCCCGTAAATGCTAAATGCTCACCGACGGTATTGTCGTCAAATTTAGGCCATAAAACACCCGGAGTATCAAGCAACTCAAGTTCTTTGTCAACAGTAAACCACTGATTGCCGCGCGTTACACCCGGTCGGTTTTCTACTTTTGCGCGATTGCCGCCTGCTATTCGGTTAATAAACGAAGATTTACCGACATTAGGTATTCCGACAACCATAACACGCAAAGGTTTACCGACCATGCCTTTTGCTCGGTACATATCGAGCCTATCGGACAAAAGCGTTTTAACAGTATCCTTGAACAAAGAAATACCTTTTGCGTTTTTGCAATCTACGGGTATTGCAAAAATGCCCTGTGATTTATAATATTCGATCCATTTTTTTGTGGCAGAGTCATCTGCCATATCGCATTTATTAAGCAAAATCAAATGCGGTTTATCGCCTATTATCTCTTTCAACTCGGGGTTTCTGCTGCTTACGGGTATGCGCGCGTCAACAATTTCGGCAACGGCATCTATAAGCTTTAGCTGCTCGGCAATTTTGCGTCGGGTTTTTGCCATGTGGCCCGGAAACCACTGAATTGTCTGTGTATTATCGTTCATCTATTTTACCTATTTTATTGAAGGGAAACACTCTGAAAACCGCATGCCCTAAAATATAGCGCGTATCGATCATACCGTATTCCCCTATTTGTGAAGAACGGCTGTCAAGCGAAACCGGTCGGTTATCGCCCAAAACAAAAACACAGCCCTCATCAACGGTTACCGGAAATTGAATGTCATATTTTGCGTATTTTTCATAAGGCTGCATCGGTTTTGTGTAGGGTTCGTCAAGCTCAACGCCGTCTACATATACAATGCCCTGCTCAAAGTCAATATCAACCGATTGACCTTCGGTTGCAATTATACGCTTAATAATTGGTTTATCCTGCGGATTATTATCATAAACATCATTTTGTTTATTGCGGGAAATAACAACAATATCGCCTGCCTTGGGTGTGTAGAATATATTGTTTATAACAACCCTCTCACCTTCAACAAGCGTATTCATCATGGAATCGCCGTCTATTGTTGCGATTCTGAACAAAAAACTAAAGCACAAAACCACCGCGAGAATAGCATGAACCAAAACCTCAATCCAATCAAACAAATCGCGCTTGAATTGCTTATTTTCATCGGTCTTATCGCTTAATACCGCATTTTCCTGCAGATTTGCATTGTTATCATCCATACCCGACACCTCCTGCCGATGAATTAAGATACAGCAAAGGGGACAAGGCTTTCGCCCCGTCCCCCTCTCATTAAAAGAAATTAACCGATAAGTTCTTTTACCTTTGCTGCCTTACCAACGCGATCACGCAGATAGTAAAGTTTTGCACGGCGAACACGGCCTTTGCGAACAAGTTCTACCTTCGCAACGATGGGTGAATGAACGGGAAATACGCGTTCAACGCCTACGCCGTATGATACACGGCGAACCGTAAAGGTTTCGGCGATGCCGCTGTTATTTTTAGCAATAACAGTACCTTCAAACACCTGAATTCTCTCTTTTTCGCCCTCTTTAATGCGCACATGAACCTTAACGGTGCTACCGATTAAAATTTCAGGCACATCATTTTTGAGTTGAGAAGCCGCTAATTCTTTTACTGCATCCACTGTAAATTTCCTCCTTAAATTTTTTCAGATGTTCGTAAACATAATGTGCCAGAGGACCATCCGCTTCAATGTCGAAAATTCGGCATTAAACCCACCTTTTAAGGCAAGGTGAAATCAAATGCTCAAATATATTACCACAAACCGTAATAAAAATCAAGCATTTTTTTAATAATTTGAAAATTCAAATAAAAACGGTAATTATTTGCAAAAAAAGAACTAACGGTACACATTATAAAAGAAAAAGTTCCGTTAAATAAAATTAGGTGTTGACAAACTACCCTTTTTAGTGCGATAATATGCTTGGTATTTTATATGTGTACCGTTATTAGTATCGGACTGTGAGGTTATTTTAAATGCGCGTAATTACCGGCAGCGCCCGCGGTAAGCGTTTAGTTACCGTGCCCGGCAATGATATTGTACGCCCTACCGGCGAAAAGGTAAAAGAAGCGCTTTTCAGCTCAATACAGTTTGATATTGAAGGTCGCCGTGTGCTTGATTTATTTGCGGGCAGCGGTCAACTCGGTATTGAAGCATTAAGCCGCGGTGCAGAATCTGCAACATTTGTGGATTGCAACGATGCGTCATTTAAGGTTTTAAAGCAAAACCTTGAAAACACTGCGCTTATGCCGCTTGCGACGGTTTTTAAAAGCGACTATGCAACCTTCGCTTTGCGTTGCACGCAAATTTTTGATATTGCTTTTCTCGATCCGCCCTATAAAGCGGGAATACTTGAAGACGCTCTTCAAAAAGTTATACCGCTTATGAGCGATTACGGCACGGTTTTTTGCGAACACCCGACCGAGATATGTCTGCCCGAAAAAATAAACGGCTTTTATATTTCGAAAATTTATAAATACGGCAAAACCGCCGTTACGGTATATAAAAAGGAAGTTACGCAAAATGAGTGAACGAATAGCTGTATGTCCGGGTAGCTTTGACCCCATTACATTGGGTCATATAGATATTATTACTCGCGCCGCCGCGATGTTCGACAAAATTATTGTAGTTGTTATGAACAATGCCGACAAGCATTACACCTTTTCTTCAAGTGAACGCAAAACAATGATTGAAAAAAGTGTGAAAAATCTTACAAATGTATGTGTAGATTCGTATGACGGCTTGCTTGCCGAATACGCCGCAAAACAAAATGCGTGCGCAATAATTAAGGGTTTACGCGCAATGTCTGATTTTGAGTATGAATTTCAGATGGCGCTTACCAATAAAAAATTAAACCCCGGTGTAGAAACGCTGTTTCTTACCACAAGCGCTCAAAATATGTATTTGAGCTCAAGTATGGTAAAACAGATAGCCGGCATGGGCGGAGATATTGAAGACTTTGTTCCCTCGGTTATCCATCACGACATTGTTGAAAGAATAATGTCAAAAAAGAAAAATTAAACAACTTACGGAGGATGAATTAAAATGACACTTGACGAATTACTTGAACAGTTTGATGAGGTTCTTGACAGCGGTATAAAAATACCCGGTAAGAAAACGGTAGTTGACATCGAAAAGCTTCGCGCTGTTGTTGATGATATACGCCTTAACATTCCGAGTGAAATCAAACAGGCTCGCGGCATTGTTGCCGACCGCGCTGATATTATCACTACCGCTAAGCGTGAAGCCGACGGTATTATACGCAGTGCCGAGGAAAAGGCAAAGGCTATGGTAGCACAAGAGGAAATTGTTAAGATGGCTCAGGAAAAAGCCGCCGAAATAATTGCCAATGCTCAGGGCAAAAGCCGTGAGATGCGCCGTGCCGCGCAGGATTTTGTTGATGATATTATGCGCCGTGCCGACGAGGGTCTTACAGCAAACCTCGGTGAAATCCGTAAAACAAGAGCCGCGCTTAAACAGCAGTCCCCTGCATCTAAATAAACAAGCTAAAGCCGAGAACAGATTATTCTCGGCTTTTATTCTGCGTATAAAACAGGCTGTTCAACCTTGATGTTGAACAGCCTTAAAATTTTGATATTAAGCCTTGCCTACCGAACCGAAAAGTTCCATCTTTTCTTTAACGGTAGCCTTAATAGCCTCAAATCCGGGAGCAAGAAGCTTACGCGGGTCGAAGCCTTTACCCTGAAGGTCTTTGCCCTCTTCAATATATTTACGGGTAGCATCGGCAAATGCCAACTGACACTCGGTGTTAACATTGATTTTTGAAACACCGAGAGAAATTGCCTTTTTAATCATTTCGGCGGGAATACCGGTGCCGCCGTGAAGAACAAGCGGCATATCGCCTGTAAGCTGTTGAATTGCATCAAGCGTATCAAAGCTGAGGCCTGCCCAATTAGCAGGATATTTACCGTGAATATTGCCTATACCTGCGGCTAGCATTGTAACGCCTAAATCGGCAATCATTTTACACTCTTTGGGGTCGGCAACCTCGCCGGCGCCGATAACGCCGGCTTCCTCACCGCCGATAGAACCTACTTCGGCCTCAAGTGAAAGACCTAATTCATTGCAGGTAGCAACCAATTCTTTTGTTTTTTCAATATTTTCTTCAATCGGATAATGCGAACCGTCAAACATTACAGACGAAAAACCGGCCGCTATGCACTTTTTTGCGCCTTCGTAACTGCCGTGGTCAAGGTGAAGCGCTACCGGAACCGTAATGCCGAGTTCATCAATCATCGCCTTAACCATAGCTGCAACGGTTTTAAAGCCGCACATATATTTGCCCGCGCCCTCGGACACGCCCAAAATTACAGGTGAATTTTGTTCTTGTGCAGTAAGAAGAATAGCCTTGGTCCATTCAAGATTGTTGATGTTAAACTGACCTACGGCATACTTCCCTGCTTTTGCTTTGTTGAGCATTTCTTTTGCTGATACTAACATTTTTAATGTTCCTCCGTTTTTTATATTTTCAATACATTTTATAACAATTATGTTTTAAAATCAAGTGTGAAATATATATATTTACAACTTATTCATTATTTGTATCTGTCGGAGGCGTCTCAAGCAATTCGGGATTGCGCAAATATGTACGCATTTTTCTGAAAGCGGTCGCAAAGTACGAACCCGACGCAATTCGTTCATCCATAGTAACGCCTATGGGCATACATTTTTCAAAAACAATTTCATCGCCCTTGCGGTGTGGCACTTCGCGCAAATTGCCCATTGCTAAAAATATACTTGTCGTACCGAATTCATAACAGTGATGATATATATGATTTGTTCTTATCGAAGCCAAATTAGTTATACCGAAGCTCATGTGAAACGGCGACATATCAATAATCGCTTTAGGCAGTAGACCGTGCTTGTCAAGCCATTTAAACAAAGCAACGCCTATCGGAAGAATACCCGGCATACTGAGTAAAAACTTAATCATTTTTTCGGTGCCGTTTGATTTTGGTGTTTGGCGGTTTTCTTCGACATATTTGTTAATAATGTCATTGACTTCATATATCGTATTATTTTCGTCAAAATACATTTTTGACATTGTGCCGTGTCCGTTTTCACCGGGCTGTAAAACAACCATACCTACCGCGATTTCATTACGCTGGTAAATTTTTCTGTTTACAACAAAACGGTTAAGCTCGGGATAATCTCGCATCGTGCGGATAAAAGCCGACATAACGACAGCCATGTGACTAATATTTACACCCTGCTTACGCTTTTTGTTAAGATATTCCTTTATAGGCTCTATAGGTATATCAATTGTAATCATATTCATAGAGTCAACACGCTTGTTCATAATGTATGCCGCAACCGTATACATAGGGTCGGCGTTTTTAATTCGTGTTCCGTCAGCTCGCATAATATTCCACCTTTCAAAACTATGAAATCATAATAACACATTTCAACCGAAAAAACAACTTTTTTTAACAAATTATGAACAATGCGTGAATATAAATTCATAAATTCTGTTTTTGATATTCTCGGTATCAACCAAAAAACTCATTCCGTGGTCGGCGCCGTCAACCAAATGAATATATTTTTCAGCCCTCGCAGCATTATATGAGTGTACCGTCATTTCACACGGAACGAAGCCGTCGTTCTTTCCGTGAATAAAATATATAGGAATATCCGAATTTGCAAGTGACTTTACGGTTGAGGTGTCATAAAGGCTGAAGCGGCCGAAAATTTTACACAAAACATTCAAAAAGGGTAAAATCGGAGAGGCGTTAATTTTAAAAGACTGCAAAGCTACCTTTTTTATTATATCGGGAGCCGCTGTAAATCCGCAATCGGCGATTATTCCCCGTATGTTGTCAGGCATTTTCAAATCAGCCGCCATCATTACCGTTGACGCGCCCATTGACACGCCGCTTAAAAAAATATTTTTTGGGGCATATTTTTCGTTTATATACCTAACCCAAGCTATTACATCTTGACTTTCTTTAATTCCGAAGGTAATAATTGTGCCTTCGCTCTCGCCCGTAGCACGCTGGTCAACAACCAAAACATTAAGTCCGAGTTCTAAATAATACTTTAAAACACAAGCGAAATCAAATCTGCCGTCGGAACGGTAACCGTGGAACAGCAAAACGGTTGTTTTTGAATCACCGTTTTTATAATACCTTGCGGCAAGCTTAAGCCCGTCAAAGCTTTGGGTATATATTCTTTCGCTTTTTTGTGTATCAAAATATTTGAAGCTTTCTTCAAAAATACTTTTGTACTTTGCAAGTGGACCAAAATCAAAGCTTGCTATTTTAATTTCACTTCGCATAAAGGCGGTTTTAAATGCCCAAAACAGTAAACACAAAAATAAAATTATTAATAAAAATACAGCTATCAGAATAATATACATAAAATCACCTCTGATTTATAGTATTATAACACATCATTAACACATTAAACAGCGAATTTTATATTTATTTTAATTGACAGTGAAACACTGATATGATAAAATTCAATATAATGACGCCGAAGGGAGAATTTGTCGAATTATGAATAATGTTTATACCTCGGATTCTCCCGCCGAAACAAAAAATATTGCCATCCGCCTGTCCACCGAACTTCAAGGCGGTGAAACAATCGCCTTTTACGGTGATTTGGGAGCAGGCAAAACCTGCTTTATAACAGGTCTGGCACTTGGGTTAGGCTTTACAGGCGAGGTTTCCTCGCCTACTTTTGCCATAATCAATGAATATTTAGGCGGCAGGCTTAACCTATATCATTTTGATATGTATAGAGTAAACAGTTGGGAAGACCTTTACTCTACGGGCTTTTTTGACTACTTGCAGGAAGGCGGCGTTTTGGCAGTGGAGTGGAGCGAGAATATCGAGTCGGCTCTTCCCGATGATGCAATACGGGTAAAAATTGAACGCATTGACGATAATGTGCGCCGAATAACTGTTGAGAGGTGATGCCGTATGTTGATTTTAGCTGTTGAATGCTCTGCTTCACCCGCTTCGTGCGCAATTATTGACAACGGAAAAATCAGGGCTTGCTCATTTGTAAACGCCAAGCTTACACATTCACAAACGCTTGTTCAAGCAATAATAAATATGCTTGACAATTCCGCCACAAAGCTTTGTGATATTGACAGCATAGCCGTGGCTGTGGGCCCCGGCTCTTTTACAGGCTTGCGAATCGGTATAAGTGCCGTAAAAGGTCTTGCGGCACCGCAAAATATGCCTTGTATGCCTGTTTCCACACTTGACGGTATTGCAGAAAGCTATTCAGACCGCAACTGCATTGTTTGCGCTGTTATGGACGCGCGTTGCAATCAGTTTTACAACGCACTTTTTGAAGCAAAAGACGGTGTGATTAAACGAATTTGCGGCGATAGAGCCTTAACTGCCGATGAACTTGTTACTGAAATTTTAAATATTTCACCCGACAAACAAATCGTAATTTGCGGCGACGGCGCCGATTTGTTTTACGAAAGCGTTTCTGATATGGACAATATAAAAAAAGCGCCCGAGCATTTAAAATTTCAGTCGGCTGTCGGCGTAGGAATGTTTGCATATCGAAATATCGATAATATTTGCGCCGTAGATTCCGAAAATTTATTACCCGTATATCTTCGCCTGCCCCAAGCAGAGCGTGAGTTAAAAGCAAAAAAGGAGACTCAAAAATGAAAATTGCAATCGGCTGTGACCACGGCGGTTTTGAGCACAAAAACGCCATCGCACAACATTTAAATGACAGAGGTTTCGAGGTTATCGACTGCGGAATCTACGAAAACAAATCGGTTGATTACCCGGATATTGCCGTAAAGGTTTGTGAACAAATCACCTCAAACAACTGCAATCTCGGCGTGCTTATCTGCGGCACTGGCATAGGAATGTCGCTTGCCGCAAACAAAGTAAAGGGCATTCGTGCTGCCTGCTGCAGCGAGCATTATTCGGCAAAGTACACCCGTTTGCACAACAATTCAAATGTGCTTTGCATCGGCGGCAGAGTAATCGGCATAGGCACGGCGTTAGAGCTTGTTGATCTTTTTGTAGATACCGAATTTGAAGGCGGCAGACACCAAAAAAGAATAGATAAAATTACCGAAATAGAAAACAAATAAACAAGCGGAGGTTTTTAAAATGAAAGAAAATGTATTTGTAATGGACCACCCACTGATTCAGCACAAGCTTACAATTTTGCGTGACGAACGCACGGGCTCAAAGCAGTTTCGTGAGTTGGTAAGCGAAATAGCAATGCTTATGTGCTATGAATCAACGCGCGATTTACCCTTGCGCGAGGTTACTACCAAAACTCCTATGATGAGCGCAAAAACAAAGGTATTAGCCGGCAGAAAAATGGCGTTTGTTCCCATTCTTCGTGCAGGTCTCGGTATGGTTGACGGCGTTTTAAACCTTATACCTGCGGCAAAGGTAGGCCACATCGGTATGTACCGCGACCCCGAAACTCACCAACCTGTTGACTATTACTGCAAATTACCTGCAGATATACCCGAGCGCGATGTATTTGTGCTTGACCCAATGCTTGCCACAGGCGGCAGTGCTATTGACGCTGTAACACGCATTAAAGAATTTAATCCCAAAAGAATTAAGTTTATGTGCTTAATCGCGGCGCCCGAAGGTATTGAAGCCTTTACAAAGGCTCACCCCGATGTTCCGGTATATTGTGCCGGTCTTGACGATTGCCTTAACGACCATGCTTATATACTGCCCGGTCTCGGCGACGCAGGTGACAGAATTTTCGGTACAAAATAATCAAAAAACAACCCTGTAGGCATTTAGCTTACAGGGTAAATTTTTTATACGATAAGCGACAGCGCCTCTTTGATGTTTCTGACGCCAATCAGTTCGATGCTGTCAGATTTTTGTGTGATTTGTTTTAAGCAGCTTTTCGGCAAAACACACTGTGTAAAGCCAAGCCGCGCGGCTTCGTTAACGCGGGTTTGCACGCGTGACACACTTCGTACTTCTCCCGAAAGGCCGACCTCGCCGAAAACAATCATTTTTTCATTTAAAGGTATATCACGCAGGCCTGACACAAGCGCCATACAAACCGCCAAATCGCAGGCAGGCTCGTCAAGTCGCATTCCGCCTACAACATTCAAGTAGGTGTCAAGATTTGAAAAATACATACCCTGCCGTTTTTCAAGTATTGCAAGCAAAAGGTTAAGTCGGTTATAATCAAAACCGTTAGACATACGTCGCGGATTTCCGAAGCCGGTGGTTGTTACAAGCGCCTGAACTTCAGATAAAATCGGTCTTGTGCCCTCGATAACACATGTAATACAAGCACCCGACACATTGTTCATTCTGCCTGACAGTAGCATTGCAGACGGGTTTTCAACCTCACAAAGTCCGCTATCGCGCATTTCGAAAACACCGATTTCGTTAGTAGAGCCGAAACGGTTTTTAATAGCACGCAAAATACGGTAAGACTGATTTCGTTCACCTTCAAAATAAAGCACCGTGTCTACAATATGTTCAAGCACCTTTGGGCCTGCAATCTCGCCGCCTTTGTTGACATGACCTACAATTAAAATCGGTATCTCAAGCGATTTTCCGGTGCGAAGCAACATATTTGTAGATTCACGCACCTGAACAATACTTCCGGCGGACGACGAAAGCTCGCATATTTGCAGGGTTTGAATTGAATCAATCATAACCAAATCGGGCTTTTGCGCCATTATATATTCACATACCGCTTGCGTATCGGTTTCGCTTATTATTGTAACATTATCACCCGACACCCCAAGGCGCCTTGCGCGCAGCTTTATTTGAACGGGCGATTCCTCACCCGAAACATACAGAACATTCAGTTTATCTTTTACACAGTTACATATTTGTAAAAGAATAGTTGATTTGCCGATTCCCGGATCACCGCAAAGCAACACAACCGAACCTTTGACTATGCCGCCGCCCAGCACACGGTCAAGCTCGCTTATTGCGGTTTTATAGCGTTGCTCGTCGGTAATGCCAACCTGCGACAGTCTTTTTGCGCCCGATATAATCTTTTTTGAAGCAGAAGAATAGTTTGAAACGGTTGAAGTTTTACCGGTAATTACCTGCTCCTCTAAGGTATTCCACTCACTGCAAGCGGGGCACTGCCCCATCCATTTTGCAGATTCGTAACCGCACTCGTTACATACATAGACTGTTTTTATTTTCCCTGCCATATTAACTCCTTTATTATATTATAAATCTTGTTTGAAATAATCGGTTATTCCGCAAACCACGGCAAAAGCCATTTGTGATTGGTAGTCTTCGCTTTTTAATTTTTCAAGCTCTGCTTTATTACTTAAAAACCCGCATTCGACAATAACGGTCGGCACAACCGCATTTTTAAGCAAAAATGTACTATTTGTACCCTGCTTTACTACCCTATCGTTTTGCGGTTGAAGCAATGTTTTTATGCTTTTTTGCAATGACTGTGCCAGACATAACGCTTCTTTACGGTTTTTGGTATAAAAAACCTGTGCGCCGTTTGCCGCCGAGGTTGTAAATTTGTTAAGATGAATACTTACAAAAACAGCGTCGGGATTATCTTTCATAATCTGCAGGCGGTTGGTAAGGTCGCTTTTCTTGCGCTTTGCTATAGCCACTGATTCATCATCCTCGGTGCCGGTATCCTCACTTCTTGTCATAATAACATCAAATCCGTTAAACCTCAAAAGCTGAGCCGTTTTAAGCGCAATTTGCAAATTTATATCTTTTTCAACGGTACCGTCACTGGCAGTGGCACCGCCGTCAAACCCGCCGTGACCTGCGTCGATAATAACGGTAGGCGTTGTATCGGGCAAAGTGTTTACACCTATAAATTCGGTTTTGAGATAGCCGAAGGCGGCGATAATGCAAATAACGGTAAGCAACGCAAGCTGCGGTGTAAATCTTTTAAGCATATTCAAAAAGAGCACTCCTTATGAGGTAATAAAACCGATTGCTAAATAATATGCTTTAAAAGTCTAATTTATAATTATTTGCCTAACCTGTCAGTGTAATAATATCATAATTGAATTTTAAAATCAATAAATATTTACCATTCTCGGCAGTGTTTCGGTTAAATAAATACTTGAAACTTTTTGATTTTCAAATTATAATAAAATAGAAGAAAATAATTATTTTGGGTGATAAATATGGAACATGATGCTTCGGGTGCAGGCGTTGCACGCGGCGGGCTGTTCAGCACAGCGGAAATTAAAATTTTGATATGCTATATTTTAAACGCAATACAAGAACCGGTGCCTGTTGATATGCTGGCTAATGTATTACATTATGAAGGTATTGCAAATGCATTTGAAGTCAGCAACGCGGTTGTTTCTCTTGCAAACTTGGGTCAGATTGAGGCGGTTAACGAATCTGAACAAACCTATACCGTAACAGCAAGAGGCCGTGATACAGCGGAAACGCTTAAAACTTCGCTTTCGTCTGTTGTAAAAGAACGCGCCTATCTTGCAGTAATGAAAATGCTTGCTAAATTTAAAAATGCAAAAGACAATACCTTTGAAATAACAAAAGAAAACGGTGCAACATATCTCAGTTGCTCTGCTATAGACGGCGGCAAACCCTTTTTGACGGTTAAGCTACTCATTACCGATGAAGACCAAGGAAGCTATATACGCGAAAAATTTTTAGAAAATCCCTCTAAAATTTATTCTGCAATAATAGAAATGCTCACACCGTAAAAGTAAAAGGCGGCAACAGCCGCCTTTTTATATGTACTTTTTTCTCTTTTTACCGTTAACGCCCATTATTCCGCCCACCAGAGACGAAAGTGTGACAATTATAAAATGAAAAAGTGTGTTAATTGAAAATCCGTTGCCCATAACAAGCGACAGCAGAGTGATCATAACAAAAACCGTAAGTCCGACAATCAAACCTGTAATATAGCCCTTATCGCCTATTATTTTTGAAGTTTTACGGCTTGCAAAAAAGCTTCCTATTGCAAGGCTTAAGGTGGCAAACGGCTTGGCATAGGCGCGGTCAATGTCTAAAAGCAACAAGGCGGCGGCAAAAATCATCATTGAGGCCAAAGCCGACAAAACGCCCAACAGCGCACCTAACAAATATGCCGACCTTTTATTAACATTATCCTTTTTTGAAAATTCATATTCCATAAAAAAACCTCCGCTTAAAAGATATTCAAGCGAAGGATTTTTTATTACTTATTTGCCTGACGGTTGGTCGTCATGAACCGTAAGATTTTGTTGCATTGCCCAGCGTGCAATGGTCATTTTGCTGTGATCACTCTTTGATTCGATAACAATGGTATCCTCTTTCAAAGAAATTACTCTGCCGTAAATTCCGCCGATTGTAACAATTTCATCGCCGACCTGTAAATTCTCACGCATTTGCTTTTCGGCTTTTTCTTTTTTCTTTTGAGGGCGGATAATGAAGAAATACATGGCGGCAATCATAACGCCGAACATTATCAGCGGCATAAGTAAACCGGCGGCACCGCCCTGTGTTCCGGTTGTGTCAGCTGCTTCCAAAGTTAACCAATTAAAATTCATAAAATTTAAACCTCCAAAAATAATAGCAAATTCATTATACAAAATACCGTGCCTAATTGCAAGGATAATTTTGTAAACAAAGAATTAAATCCGTTCGCCTAATACTTTTTCTTTCTCGGCTTTAAACTGTAAAAAACGATTTTCATCGATAGCTTCCCGTATTTCGGACATAAAATTATTGTAAAACCACAGATTGTGCATAACAAGCAAACGCTGTGACAGCATTTCGGTGCTTTTGAGCAGATGACGAATATATGCCCTACTGTAACGCCTGCAAACCGGACAGTCGCAATTTTCATCTATAGGCGACATATCGTCTTCATACTTTTTATTATTTATGTTTATTATACCATTTGAAGTGAACAAATGTCCGTGACGGGCATTTCGGCTTGGCATTACGCAGTCAAAAAGATCGACGCCGCGTTCAACCGCGTTTAAAATATTAAGCGGTGTTCCGACACCCATTAAGTAACGGATTTTATTTTTTGGCATATACGGAGTAACATGCTCAATTACATCATACATAACCTCGGTGGGCTCGCCTACCGCCAAACCGCCTATCGCGTAGCCGTCTAAATCAAGGTCGGCAATCTGCTTCATATGATTTATACGCAGGTCATTATATGTGCAGCCTTGGTTAATACCGAATAACATCTGTTCACGGTTAACGGTGGTTTCAAGGCTGTTGAGCTCGCGCATTTTTTCTTTACAGCGCACAAGCCAGCGGGTAGTCCGTTCACAAGAGTCTTTAGAATAACGGTATTCGGCTGGATTTTCAACACATTCGTCAAACGCCATAGCTATTGTAGAGCCTAAATTTGACTGAATCTGCATACTCTCTTCGGGACCCATAAAAATCCGTCTGCCGTCAATATGGCTTTGAAATGTGACGCCCGCTTCTTCGATATGACGAAGCGACGCAAGCGAAAACACCTGAAAACCCCCGCTGTCTGTAAGGATAGGTCCGTCCCAAGTGGTAAATTTATGCAGTCCGCCGCAATCGCGTATAATTCTGTCACCCGTTTTCACATGCAGATGATAGGTGTTGCTGAGCATTATCTGACAGCCGATATTTTTTAAATCTTCGGCAGAAAGCGCACCTTTAATTGCACCTGCCGTTGCAACATTCATAAAAGCGGGCGTTTGAACAGTACCTCGATTGGTTACTAATTCACCGCGCCGCGCACCGTTTTCCTGTTTCAACAATCTAAACATAAAAGCTCCTTAAGGTTTTACAAAATCAACATAGCGTCGCCGAAGCTGAAAAATCTGTATTTTTCATCTACTGCCGCTTTATATGCGTTCATAGTATTTTCATAGCCTGCAAAGGCAGAAACAAGCATTATAAGGGTGCTTTCGGGCAGATGAAAATTAGTAACAAGCCCATCCATACACTTGAATGTATAACCGGGATATATGAAAATGCCCGTATCATCACTGCATTCACACATCTTGCCGTGCTTTTGCGCAACACTTTCAACGGTACGGCAGCTCGTGGTACCCACGCATATTACCCTGCCGCCGTTTTCTTTGGTTTGGTTGATTATATCGGCGGTTTCTTTCGGCATATAGTAATGCTCGGTGTGCATTTTATGCTCGGTTATATCGTCAACCTTTACGGGGCGAAATGTACCGAGCCCCACATGCAGCGTTACATATACAACATTTACTCCCTTTTGTTTAATGTTTTCAAGTAATTCGGGTGTAAAATGCAGACCCGCGGTAGGAGCGGCGGCAGAGCCTAACTCTTTTGAATAAACCGTTTGATAGCGTTCTCGGTCGGTTAATTTTTCCTTAATATACGGCGGAAGCGGCATTTGACCCACTTTATCAAGCACACTGAAAAACTCGCCGTCGCACTTAAAATTCAACACACGGTTTCCGTCGGGTAAAACATCCTGCACCACAGCGGAAAGTTCATCGCTGAATATAAACTCACGGCCTATTTTTGCCTTTTTGCCGGGGCCTGCAAGACACTCCCAAGTGTATAGGTCATATTGTTTTAAAAGCACAAATTCAACCACAGCGCCGGTATCGCTTGCGGTGCCGTAAAGTCGGGCAGGCAATACACGAGTGTTGTTAAGCACCAAGCAATCGCCCTTGCGCAAAAAGGAAGGCAATGCACCGAAATTATAATGCCCTATCTCTCCGTTTTCTTTATTAAGATACATCAACCGTGATGAATCACGCGGAAAAACAGGCGTCTGGGCAATAAGATTTTCGGGTAAATCGTAATAAAAATCGCTTTTTTTCATATAATTTTACCAATAACTTTCATATAATGTATGTATATTTTGATTTGACAAATCATCGTCACGGTGATATTATTTAGTTATTAAATTATATTATATTGCAAACCTTTGTCAATATCAATATAAATTTTTAATACCCCTTGGAGGACTTAAAAATGAAAAATTATAAAGTAGGTATTATAGGCGCTACCGGAATGGTAGGTCAAAGATTCGCACTGCTTCTTGCAGATCATCCTTGGTTTAAGGTAACCGCACTTGCCGCAAGCTCACGCAGTGCAGGAAAAACATATACCAAAGCGGTGGGCAGCCGTTGGGCCATGACCGCGCCTATGCCCGAAAATTTAAAAGATATGACAGTTTATGACGCTGTAAACGACATTGATACAATCGTTTCAAAGGTTGACTTTGTTTTTTGCGCCGTTGATATGAAAAAGGATGAAATCAAGGCTCTTGAAGAAACATACGCTAAACACGAGTGCCCTGTTGTGTCAAACAATTCGGCTCACCGCTTTACGCCCGATGTGCCGATGGTAATACCAGAGCTTAACCCCGAGCATATCAAGGTAATTGAGTCACAACGCAAACGCCTCGGCACAAAGCGCGGTTTTGTTGCCGTAAAATCTAACTGCTCGCTTCAAAGCTATGTGCCGGCAATTTTTCCGCTTGACAAAGAATTCGGTGTTGAAAAATGTTTGGTTTGCACATATCAGGCAATTTCGGGCGCGGGCAAAACCTTTGAGCGTTGGCCCGAAATGATCGACAATGTTATACCCTACATCGGCGGTGAAGAAGAGAAAAGCGAAAAGGAACCGCTTAAAATTTGGGGTAAGGTTGAAGACGGCGAAATAAAGCTTGCCGACAGTCCAAAGTTTACCGCACAGTGCCTTCGTGTTCCCGTTTCCGACGGTCACATGGCTGCTGTGTTTGTAACATTTAAAAATAAGCCCTCAAAAGAGCAAATACTTGAGGTCTGGAAAAACTTCTCGGGTGTTCCGCAGGAATTGAAGCTTCCTCACGCACCAAAGCAGTTCCTAAATTATTTTACCGAGGACAATATGCCTCAAACAAAGCTGCAACGCGACCTTGAAGGCGGTATGGCAATATCTGTAGGCCGTCTGCGTGAAGACAGTCAATACGACTATAAGTTTGTTTGTCTTTCGCATAACACATTACGCGGCGCGGCAGGCGGCGCGGTTCTTTTGGCGGAGCTTTTGGCAGCCAAGGGTTATATGGACTGATTAGCTTTAATAATATTTAACGAGGTGTTTTTATGAAAAAAAGAATTTTCACAGGCGCGGCAACGGCATTGGTTACACCTTTCGGCGCTGACGGAAGCGTAAATTTTGAGCGTTTAAAAACACTGGTTAACGAACAAATTGACGGCGGTATCGATGCGCTTGTTATTTGCGGCACTACCGGCGAAAAATCTACCCTTCGCTATGACGAGCATTTACGCGTTATAGAAGAGGCGGCAAAAGCGGCAAACGGCAGAGTGCCTATTATTGCGGGCACTGGCAGTAACGATACCGTTTATTCGGTAGAATTATGTGAAGATGCCGCAAGTGTTGGCGCCGACGCCTTTTTAATGGTAACGCCCTATTACAACAAAACCTCTCAAGCCGGTCTTGTAGCACATTATAACTACATTGCCGACCGAGTGAGCAGACCGATAATTCTTTACAATGTTCCGTCAAGAACGGGCGTTAACATAAAGCCCGACACTTACAAAGAGCTCTCGAAGCACCAAAACATTGTTGCCACCAAAGAAGCAAGCGGCGACCTTTCGCTGATTGCCGAGATTAAATACCTTTGCGGCGATGAGTTGGATATTTATTCCGGCAACGATGACCAAACTGTGCCGATTATGTCACTCGGCGGTATAGGTGTAATATCGGTGCTTTCAAATATAGCGCCTAAAGTAATGCACGACATTTGCGACCTTTATCTTAACGGTTACACACAGGCGTCTTCCGAATTGTTTTTAAAGCATATAGGCCTTATGAATGCAATGTTCTGTGATGTAAATCCGATACCTGTTAAAGAAGCGATGAATATTTTAGGACTTAATGTCGGAGGTTGCAGAATGCCGCTTTTTCCGACAAGCGAAGCAAATAAAGCCTTTATAAAAGCAAAGCTTTCCGAGTGCGGATTTATGATTTAAAACGATAAATTTTAGGATGTGAAAAAAGCAATGATAAATATTTTACTGTCGGGCGCTTGCGGAAAAATGGGTAATGCCGTGGCGCGCTGCTGCAAAGAAGAAACCGATGTTAAAATTATTGCGGGTGTTGATAAAGCAGAAGTGCTTTGCGACTTCCCTGTTTACTGCTCGTTTGATGATGTTAAGACCGCTCCTGATGTTATTATCGACTTTTCACATGTTTCGGTACTTGAAAGTCTGCTTGACTTCGCAATAAAAAACACCGTACCCGTAGTTCTTGCTACCACCGGTTACAGTGACGGTCAAATCAAAAAAATTCATGAAGCCTCAAATAAAATTCCCGTGTTTTTTACGGCAAATATGTCGCTTGGCGTAAATCTGTTATGCTCGCTTGCAAAAAATGCCGCAAAGATTTTAGGCAGTAATTTTGATGTTGAAATTATAGAAAAGCATCATAATCAAAAGATTGACGCGCCTTCAGGCACGGCTTTAATGCTGGCTAATGCCGTAAATTCGGTTTTTGATGATACTTACATCTATGAATACGATCGTCACTCAAAGCGCCAAAAGCGCAAGAAAAACGAAATCGGTATTCACGCGGTGCGCGGAGGCACAATTGTCGGAGAGCATGATGTTATTTTTGCCGGTCACGATGAGGTCATTACCCTTTCACATTCAGCCCAAAGCAAAGAGGTTTTTGCCGCGGGCGCAGTAAAGGCGGCAAAGTTTATTGTCGGCAAGCCAAACGGTCTGTACGATATGGGCAGTATTTTAGATTTAGGCTAATAAGTAATTAAATAATTGTATACAAAAGAGCGCTTGAAATTTCAAGCGCTCTTTTGTATATTGTGTATTATTTTCTGTAATAGGTATAATACGCCGTAACAACATCATACTTTCCGCTGACTTGATTTTGACCTTCGATTGTCACTCCGTCACCGCTTAATAACAGATAATACTTTGAGCAACTTACAGGGCAGGTAAAAACATCTGCTTCACCGCAGATAACCCGTATATTTTCACCCACAACGGCTATTCTGCCCGACTTTCCGATAATATCGTATGTAACCGTGCCGTCATCGTGCAAAATCCGTTTGGTTACATACTTTACCTCTCGCCCGTCAAAGGTTTTAAGCAGCGCCTCGTTTTTGTTTTTTCTTTTAATTAAACCCATTATTCCGTCACAAATTTAATTATAACTTTCTTACCCTTTTTAACTATAATTCCGTCTTTAAAATCATCGGGTGTAAAGGCTTGTGACGGGTTAGCAGCTTTTTCATCGTTGACTGTAACGCCGCCCTGAGTTACAAGTCGAGGCACTTCGCCGTTTGACGCCGCCATACCGCCCTTAACCATTACTGAAAGCAGTCCTATTTTACCGTCTGTAAAATCGTCGGCGGCAAGCGCTACAGTAGGCATATTTTCGTGCGAGCCTACTCCTGCAAATACGGCCCTTGCGGTCTCCTGCGCCTTCTCGGCCTCTGCCTCGCCGTGCACAAGCTTGGTAAGCTCATAAGCCAAAATTTCTTTTGCGGTATTTAACTGACTGCCCTCCCAAGAGTCCATTTCGTCAATTTGCTCAAGAGGCAGGAATGTGAGCATTCTTATGCATTTTAAGACATCTGCGTCGCCTACATTACGCCAATACTGATAAAAATCATAAGGCGAGGTTTTGTTTGGATCAAGCCATACGGCGCCGCCTACGGTCTTTCCCATTTTTTTGCCCTCTGAATTAAGCAGTAATGTAATTGTCATAGCGTGGGCGTCTTTACCGAGTTTTTTTCTGATAAGTTCGGTACCTCCGAGCATATTAGACCACTGATCGTCGCCGCCGAACTGCATATTACAGCCGTATTCTTTAAATAAATGATAAAAATCGTACGACTGCATTATCATATAGTTGAATTCAAGAAAAGAGAGTCCCTTTTCCATACGCTGCTCATAGCAACGGGCGCGAAGCATATTGTTAACCGAAAAATGTGCGCCTACCTCACGGAGCATATCTATATAATTAAGTCCGAGCAACCAATCGGCGTTGTTTACCATAATTGCCTTATCGTCGCCAAACTCAATAAAGCGTTCCATTTGCTTTTTAAAGCAGTTGCAGTTATGCTGAATTGTTTCGGGCGTCATCATAGAGCGCATATCGGTTCTGCCCGACGGGTCGCCTATGTACGCTGTACCGCCGCCTATAAGCACTACGGGGCGGTTGCCGGCCATTTGCAAACGCTTCATAAGACAAAGCGCCATAAAGTGGCCTACATGCAGGCTGTCGGCTGTAGGGTCAAAACCTATATAAAAAGTGGCTTTGCCGTTGTTAATCATTTCTCTTATTTCTTTTTCATCGGTAACCTGCGCGATAAGTCCGCGGGCTACAAGTTCTTCATAAATACCCATTTTATTTCTTACTCCTATCAAGCAATTCCTTTGCGGAATTGTATAAATTTTCGGTTATATCCGAGCCCGACATTATTCGGGCAATTTCATGTATGCGCTGTTCATATTCAAGCGAAATGACATTTGTATATGTGCGGTCATTCAACACGCTTTTTTCGATAAGCAGATGATTTTGAGCGTATGCGGCAATTTGCGCCAGATGTGTTACACAAATAACCTGACGGCTTTTTGACACCTTTTGCAGTTGAATGCCCACCTTATCTGCCGCCCTGCCGCTTATGCCTGTATCAATCTCGTCGAATATCAGAGTGTCGATATCGTCTCTGTCGGCAAGAACGCTCTTTATTGCAAGCATTATACGCGAAAGCTCGCCGCCCGAAGCAATTTTGTTAAGCGGTTTTACGCTCTCGCCCGCGTTTGCGCTGATTAAAAACTCGACGGCGTTACAACCGTGACGGGTATATTTGTCGCGATTTACCTTAATTTCAAAACGAACATTCGGCATATCGAGTAAATTTAAAACCTCACTCACCTGTGCCGAAAAGCTTTCTGCCGCTTTGACACGCGTGTCGGTAAGTTTTTCACCAAGTGCAATAAGCCTGTCGGTAGAAGCGTCAAGCTCAGCTGAAAGCTCCTCAATGCGTTTGTCGGAGCAGACGATTTTATCAAGCTCGACACGCGCATTTTCGAGAAAATCAAGCATTTTTTGCTCATCGCTGCCGTATTTTAACATAAGCCGCCGCAAAGTGTCAAGTCTTTCACGCAATTTATCGGCATCAAGCTCACAGTATTCTGTGTTATTTATAAACGAGCGTATTTCAAAGCCGACAGCCTCAAGATTTGCAAGCACCTCTTCAAGCTTGTCAGAAAGGTTTAAGAGGCGGTCGTTTTTTGTGCTTTCTATGTAATTTTGCGCATTTTTTATAAGCGATAAGGCGCCGTCGGAATTTTCTTCGCCGTCAATACATACAGCCGCACTGCCAAGCGCCGACACCGTTTTTTCATAGTTTTCGGCAACCGCGAGTTTGCTTTTTATATCATCAATCTCACCTACGGTTATATCGGCCTGCTCAAGTTCATTTATCTGGTATTTTAAAATTTCGATACGGCGTAGTTTTTCGCCCTCGTCGGTTTCGTTGGCGTTTAACTCGCGGCGAACGGCATTGAAGTGTTTAAACTCGTCGTAATAATCTTTAAGCTGTTTTTGATTTTCTGCAATCATATCAAGATAGATATAATAATTATCGGGGTTAAGCAGTTTCTGATTGTCGTGCTGACCGTGTATGTTAATAAGATTTTTAGACACATCTTTAAGCACGCCGGCGGTAGCGGGTCGGCCGTTGATTTTGATAGAACTTCCGCTTAAAGTAAGTGCTCTGGTTATAAGCAAATTGCCGTCAGGGTCGGGCTCAAAACCGCTTTCTGCAAGCTGCTTTTTCGACTGTTCGGAAAGGTCGAAAAAAAGTGCCGAAACCAAGGCCTTGTCACAGCCCGCTCTTATTAAATCTTTTGATGTGCGCTCGCCTAAAACTGCGTTTATGGCGTCGATTATTATTGATTTTCCGGCTCCTGTTTCACCGGTAAGCACATTAAACCCTTTGTCAAAATCAATATCGGTTTTTTCAATTACTGCGATGTTTTCAATATGCAAAGACTTAATCATAAAAATACCTTACATCATTTTTTTTATTTCGTTTGTAAGCTGTGCCGCGTGCGCCTCGCTGTGAGTTACTATAAAAACAGTATCATCACCTGCAATGGTGCCGAGCATCATATCGTTATACATAGCGTCAAGCGCAACACAAACGCTTGAAGCCATACCTGACATACATTTAATTACAACATCATTAAGCGCATATTCAACGCTTTTTGCGTAACGCGAAAAAATTTCACGGTAATGCTCAAAAGACTGTTTCTCGAAATTTTTAATCTGACTGCTTACATATCGGTAATTACCGTCGGCGTCATGAGCCTTTATAAGCCTTAATTCTTTAATATCGCGCGATACGGTCGATTGGGTTGCCTTAAAGCCTTCTTCAAGCAGCAGATTTTGAATTTCATCCTGAGTAATAACAATGTTATTTTCTATAATTTCGAGAATTTTTTGCTGTCTTTTCTTCTTCATTACATTCCACTCCTTGCATCACGGAATTTTAAAGACAGAGTCTTATAAAAAGATCGGTCATTAAGACGCACAAGCTTTACGCATCTTTGAGACTTTGTAATATATATTTCGGTATAAGGTTTTATGTTTACGGCCTTTCTGCCGTCAACTGTAATATTTATATCGGTTCGCTTTTTCGAAAAGGCCTTTAATTTAATAACCTTTTCGCCGCTTACAAGTATAGGCTTTGCCGCTAACGAGTGAGAGCATATAGGCGTTAGGCACACACATTGCATTTTGGGGTCTATAACGGGGCCGCCTGCCGACATTGAATACGCGGTAGAGCCCGTGGGAGTCGCCGCAATAAGTCCGTCGGCGTGATAGGTTATAACATCGCCCCCGTCAACCGAAGCCGTAACATCTATAATGCGTGAAATATATCCGCTGCTTATAACCACATCGTTGAGCGCTTCATACTCGCCCACTGTTTTGCCGTTTTCTTTAACGGTAACATTAAGCATCATTCGCTCTTCAATGCTGTATTCGCCGGTTTTTAATTTTTCAAGCAATCTGTATTCATTTTGCTCAATATTGGCAAGATATCCCACTCTTCCGGCATTTATGCCTAAAATAGCCTTGCCGTCAACGGCGGCTCGCTTGGCATAACGAATGATGGTACCGTCGCCGCCGATTGTAATAATAATATCGGCAATTTTATAAAGCTCATCTTCTTTTGCATTTTCATAACCTGCACAACAAATACTGTCGGGCAAATAAGCCTTTATGCCGCATTCCTTTAAAAAAACGCCGATTTTTTCAACCGTTTCGGACGAACCCCGTTTATCAAGATTGGGTATAACCGATACTATCACTGTACGCCCTCCTTTAAAGCTTTGTATGATGCGTCAACAACCGAAACGACATCGTAATCGGCAACCGTTGCATCATCGTTTTTTTCAATATAGCATAGGTATTCTATGTTGCCTTCTGGCCCTTTAACTGGTGAAAAATCAAGGCCTAAAAGTGAAAATTTGTTTTCTTTTATTATGTTTATAATTTTTTCGATAACGGCAATATGCACACTCTTTTCGCGCACTACGCCCTTTTTGCCTACATTTTCTTTGCCTGCTTCAAACTGCGGTTTAATAAGGCAAACCGCACGCCCGTTATCTTTAAGCAGTGTACGCATAACAGGAATAATAAGCGATAAGGATATAAACGAAACATCAACCGAGGCAAAATCCAACTTATCGGGTACAATTTCGGGTGTTACATATCTGAAATTTGTTCGTTCAAGATTTACAACTCGCTCGTCGGTGCGCAGTTTCCACGCGAGCTGACCGTAGCCTACATCAATGGCATAAACCTTTTCGGCGCCGTTTTGCAGCATACAGTCGGTGAAACCGCCGGTTGACGCACTAATATCGGCACAAACACATCCGTCTAACGAAATATTAAAACTATTTACCGCTTTTTCAAGCTTTAAGCCGCCGCGGCTGACATATTTTAAGGTTTCGCCGCGAACCTCTATATTATCATCGGGTTTAACGGTTGCGCCCGCCTTATCGGATTTTTGGTTATTTACATAAACAACACCCGACATTATTATTGCCTTGGCTTTTTCGCGGCTTTCGGCAAAACCGCGGCTTACCAACGCACAATCTAATCTTTCTTTTTCCATTATTTACCTACAATTTCTATCATTGAATCGCTGTCAAGCCTGTACCTTTTAAGTGCCGACTGTATTGTCGACGCGGCAACAAACTCATTATCAATAGCATATACGCTGTACCTGCCGCCATAACCTTTTTGCAAAAGACGGCCGGCGATATGCTCGGCTATACCGCCCGAAAGAATACCCTCTTCAAAAAAGTAAAGCTTTTTATAGTTCAGCAATAAATCAATCAGCTGTTCTTCAACGGGATATATCTTATTAAGTTTTATAATATCGGTATTACCGAGGGACTTTTGAGCCTCTACGGCATTTGAGAAAACTCTGCCGTAGGTTACAATAGCCTTATCTCCGCCTTTTGAAACAACCGTATAATCGCCATTGATTTCGCCTTCATAATTATTGTTTTCACAACCGCGCGGATAGCGAATAACGCTTATCTCACGCTTTTCTGCCGAGTTTAAAATCAAGCTTTTGAGCTCACGGTAATAACACGGTGAATAAATGTTGACATTTGGAATTGTCGATAGATATGCCGCGTCAAAAACACCTTGATGGCTTTCGCCGTCGTCACCTACAATGCCCGCTCGGTCAACAAGTAACTTTATGGGTACATTTGCTATTGCGGCATCGTGAAGCACCTGATCGTACCCGCGTTGCAAAAATGTTGAATAAACCGCAAAATAAGGAATCATTCCGCCTGTAGCAAGCCCCGCCGCAAAGGTTACGGCGTGCTGTTCGGCAATTCCAACATCAAAAAACCGCGACCGGTATTTTTCGGCAAATGCTTGGAGTCCGGTGCCCGCAGTCATTGCAGCGGTTACGGCACACACTTTTTTGTTTTTTTCGGCAAGCTCGCATAAAGCGTTGCCCGCAACATCGGAATAGGTTTGATTTTTTGAACTGTCTTTACCCTTGCAGACATCAAATGAAGACACGCCGTGATAATCATTCGGTTGACTTTCGGCGTAACTGTAGCCCTTTCCCTTTACTGTTACAACATGAACGAGTGTAGGTCGGCTGTAATTTTTAGCTATATTAAAAAGCCGCTCCATTGCCTCGATATCGTGACCGTCGACAGGACCTAAATAGTTGAAACCCAAGCATGTAAAAATGTTATTCTTGTAAACAATACTCTTAAATGCCTCTTTTATTCGAAAAACAAAGTCATAAATCTTCTCACCGACAAGCGGTATTTTTAAAAGCAACATACCCACGGTAAATTTTAGTTTATGATAGCTTTTACGATTGCGCATTTTTGTAAACGCGCGTGACAATGCGCCGACATTACGTGAAATAGACATTTTATTATCATTTAAAACAACTATAAAATTACTCTTTTTGGCTCCCGCATTGTTAAGCGCCTCATAAGCCATACCGCCTGTCATGGCGCCGTCGCCGATTACGGCTATGGCATTGCCGCCCTCGCCCGAAAGTGACTTTGCGCGGTAAATTCCGTATGCCGCAGAAATGGAGTTGCTACTGTGCCCCGTTACAAACGGATCGTGCTCGCTCTCGTCGGGTCGCATAAAGCCCGAAATACCGCCCTCTTGACGAAGGGTCGAAAAGCGATCGAGCCTTCCCGTAAGCAGTTTGTGAGCATAAGACTGATGACCCACATCGAAAATTATGGCGTCATGCGGTGAAGAAAAAGCTCTGTGCAACGCTACGGTAAGCTCAACTGCACCCAAACTCGAGGCTAAATGACCGCCGTTTTTAGACACCACATCAATTATCTCATCACGAATTTCCTGACAAAGCAAATTGACATCGGCATTGTTCAGTTTTTTTACATCGTCGGGTGAATTTATTTTATTTAAAATTTTGTGTTCCAAAATTCAAACTTCCTTTAGTAGTTACGCTCAAGCAGATATGCTGCCAATTCTTTAAGGTTTTGCGTATTACCCTCAAAATGTTCAAGACATTCATACGCCTCATCGGTATATTTTTTGGCAAGCTCGCGGCAATACTCGGGCCCCAATCTTACGACAATCGTATCTTTATTGTTTCTTTCGTCACTGCCCGTAGGCTTGCCCAACACCTTTGAGTCGCCCTGACAGTCAAGAATATCATCGATAATTTGAAAGGTAATTCCAAGCTTTTCGCCGAATTTTTCCGCAACACCTACAAGCTCATCATCGGCGCCCGCAAGAATACAGCCGATAGCGCAGGCAGTTTTAAGCAATGCGCCGGTTTTTAGGCGATACATTTCAAACAGCACGCTGTCATCGGCATCTTGACCGAGCGACATATCGATTGTTTGACCGCCAATCATACCCGAAACGCCCGCCGAAGACGCAAGATGCGCCAACGCCTTAACCACGCGCTCCGACGGAATACCCAGCGTTTTTGCCGCCACCGAAAATGCCTCGGTAAGCAATGCGTCTCCGCAAAGCAATGCGGTGCTTTCGCCGAATGCCTTATGGCACGAGGGCTTGCCGCGCCGAATATCGTCATTATCCATACACGGCAGGTCGTCATGAACCAACGAATATGAATGTATCATTTCAAGCGCGCATGCAAAATTATAAGCGCAGTCGTCATTGCCGCCACAAAGCTTGTAAAATTCGAGCAACAATACAGGTCTTATACGCTTGCCGCCGTTTAAAACAGCATAACCGCAGGCACGCAAAACGTCATCATAAAGCTGTCCGCTTTCGGACAGTATGATATCAAGGCGGGATTCAAGCTTTGCCTGATAATCTTTTATAAGTGATTCAATCATTATCCGCACTCTCCTTTTCGGCATCGGTCAGTGATATTATTTTTTGCCTTGCCGATTCAAGATAAGCAGAACATTCTTTTGAAAGCTTTATACCCTTTTCAAAAAGAGTGACCGCATCATCAAGCGATGTTTGCTCTTTTTCAAGGCTGTTGGCTATTTCCTCTAACTCTTTTAATGATTTTTCAAAATCAAAATCTTTTGAAAGCATAAAAATTCCTCTTACTGTTTATTTTTATCGATTGATGTAACAATGCAGTTTGCATTGCCGTCGCACATTGAAACCGAAATGTTGTCTCCCGTATTCAAATCGCTGACACTTGCAACACACGCACCGTCTTTGGTTACTACCGAGAAGCCCCTTGCCATAACCTTTAAAGGACTTAACGCGTCTATACGCGTCGCAAGGCGTGCCGCGGCGCTTTGACAGCTTTGCAGCTTTTGATTAACACGGTCTGCCAAACGGTCGGCTGTACGGTCAAGCTCTAACTGCTTGTTTTGTAAAATGCGGTCTAAATTTGAAAAACTTATTTTATTTTTGTAAACTTCAAGTTTTGCGTTATAAGAATTGTATTTAAGCGTGATACGGCTTTTAAGCAGATTTCTCACACCGTCAACCTTGTTTATTAAATCGTGCATATCGGGAACTGCAAGTTCCGCCGCATGCGACGGCGTTGAGGCCCGAACATCGGATACAAAATCGCATATAGTAAAATCGGTTTCGTGGCCAACAGCCGATATAACGGGATAAGGTGATTCATAAATCTTGCGCGCCAGAGCCTCGTCATTAAAGCAGTGCAAATCTTCGGCACTGCCGCCGCCTCTGCCAATAATTACGGTATCAATGTTTTCTAAAGCGTAAACACGGTCAAGAGTTTTTATCATATCCTGCGCCGCCATATCGCCCTGCACCAGCACCGGACACATAACAATCTCACAAGCGGGATAACGGCTTGCTGTTATGTTTAAAATGTCTTGAACAGCAGCCCCAGTATCAGAAGTAATTACCGCTATTCGCTTTGGGTATTTTACAAGCGGTCTTTTATTACTCGAGTCAAACAAACCCTCGGCTTCAAGCTTTTCTTTAACCTGCTTAAAAGCAAGCGCCAAATCGCCGTCACCGAACGGGTGCATCTGCTCTGCGTAAAACTGATACTGACCGTCTTTTTCATAAAGCGATACTCTGCCCGAAATCACCACCGCAAGGCCATCTTCAACATTAAACTTGACATGCGCGGCAGAACTGCGGAACATAACGCACCTAACCGACGCGTTTTTATCCTTTATAGTAAAATACCAATGCCCGCTTGAAAAATGATTTTTAAAATTTGAAATCTCTCCGCTCAGGTTTATATATGCAAGCCGAGCATCATTTTCAATAAGTGATTTTACATAGGTGTTAAGCTGACTTACGGTAATTGTATTATTCATCTTCGTTTTGCTTTGCCACGGTTGAAAGTATGCCGTTTATAAATGAAGCATCTTCCTTAGTTGCATATTTTTTTGCAAGCTCAACCGCTTCGTTAATTGAAACCGAAACAGGTATTTCACTGTAAAACTTAATCTCATATATGGCAAGGCGAAGTATTGCGAGCGCCGTTTTAGTAATGCGTTTAATCGACCAGCCTACCGCATTTTGAGAAATAATCTCATCAATTTTTTCAAGATTTACGAATACGCCGAAAAACACATTTTTTATATATTCATCGACTTTTAAGTCACGCACTTCCTCAGCTAAAGAAAGTATGTCCTCTAAAGCGTAATCATTGAACTCCTTTTCAAAAATTAAAATAAACGCCTCTTCGCGAGCCTGTTTTCGTGTCATAACACACCAGCTTTCAAAAATATACATTTCACAACAACATATTATACTACTAAACCTTTGTTATTTCAAGGCAAAAATATTCATTTTTTATGAATATATGCATATTTTATTTTGCTGTTGACAAACAAATGCAATTGTGCTATACTTGCTGTCAATGATAGAGGCGCACTATGTCATAAGTACCGTGCTTTATACAGTTGCCGAAACTGCACGCGAAAGGGGCAGGTGCCGAAGCCGGTGTTGTGGCATACACCTTGCTGGCAACTCAGATAACATCTGTTTTGCTGTCGCAGTAATGCGGAGTGCTATTCATTCTGATTTTTATATTTTGTTTGTCGGAAGGTAGCAGCACTCGTTTTGCCGCTGTCTTTTTTATTTTCGGGAGGAACTTTGTTATGAAAAACACAATTTTTACAGGCGCCGCAACCGCCATTATAACTCCGCTTAATGAAAACGGAATTGATTTTGACGCCTTCGGCAGACTGATAGAATGGCAGATTGCCGAGGGTATTGACGCCATAGTTGCCGCCGGTACCACCGGCGAAGGTTCTACGCTTACCGACGAGGAGCATAAATCGGTTATAAAATTTTGTGTAGAAAAGGTTGCCGGCCGTGTGCCCGTAATAGCAGGAACCGGTTCTAACGACATTGCCTATGCCATAAGCCTTACAAAATACGCTTGCGAAGCAGGCGCAGACGCCATGCTGCTTGTAACACCCTACTATAACAAAGCAACACAAAACGGTTTGATTAAGTCCTTTACAGCCGTTGCCGACGCAAGCACCAAGCCCTGTATACTTTACAATGTGCCAAGCCGCACCGGATGCAACATAACACCTCAAACCTGTGCCGTTCTTGCAAATCATCCTAATATTGTCGCAATAAAGGAAGCGAGCGGAAACATTTCACAGGTAGCGGAAATTTCACGCCTTTGCGGTGACAGGCTTGACATTTATTCGGGTAATGACGATCAGATTGTGCCTGTTATGTCTTTAGGCGGAAAGGGCGTAATATCGGTGCTTTCTAACCTTTTACCCCGTGAAACATCACAAATGTGTCACAGTTATCTTGAAGGCAATACAAAAGCCTCGCTCGATATGCAGCTTAAATATCTGCCGCTTATCGACTCGCTTTTCTGTGAAGTAAATCCCATACCCGTTAAGGCGGCTATGGCGGCTATGGGCTATTGCGAAAACTATTTGCGTCTGCCGCTTACCGAAATGGAAGATAAGAACCAACAAAAATTGCTTGCCGATATGCGTGAAGCAGGCATTGAATTTTAATCAAAGAGGTATTTTTATGAAAATAGCTATTTACGGTTACGGAAATTTAGGCAAGGGCGTTGAATGCGCCGTAAACGCCGCACCCGATGCCGAGCTGTTCGGTGTATTTACACGCCGCGCGCCCGAATCGGTTAAAACGGTAAGCGGTGTCACGGTTTACCACGCCGATGATATTCTAAGATACAAAAATGATATTGATGTTGTGATTATATGCGGCGGCTCTGCTACCGACCTGCCTGCCATGACACCGGCACTTGCCGAAAGCTTTAATGTTATCGACAGCTTTGACACCCACGCTAAAATACCCGAGCATTTTTCAAATGTTGATAAGGCTTCAAAGCAAAGCAAGCACACGGCGCTAATTTCGAGCGGTTGGGACCCCGGCATGTTTTCAGTTAATCGCCTTTATGCCTCGGCAATATTACCAAACGGCAAGGATTACACATTCTGGGGTAAGGGCGTAAGTCAGGGCCACTCCGACGCCATAAGGCGTATTGAGGGCGTTAAAGACGCCAAGCAATACACAGTGCCGATTGACTCGGCTCTTGAGGCGGTGCGAAGCGGTGAAAACCCCGACCTTACTACAAGGCAAAAGCACCTGCGTGAGTGCTTTGTTGTAGCCCAAGACGGCGCCGACAAAGACCGCATAGAAAACGAAATTAAAACTATGCCCAACTACTTTGCCGATTATGACACAATAGTTCACTTTATTACCGAAGAAGAGCTTAAAAGGGACCACAGCGGTATTCCCCACGGCGGTTTTGTAATAAGAACCGGAAGCACCGGCTTTAACGGCGAAAACAAACATGTTATTGAATACAGTCTGAAGCTTGACTCTAACCCTGAATTTACCGCAAATGTACTTGTTGCGTACGCACGTGCCGTAAACAGGCTTTACCGCCGCGGCGATTACGGTTGTAAAACGGTGTTCGATATTGCCCCCGCAGATTTATCTGTTCTTTCGGGTGAAGAGCTCAGAAAAACTATGCTTTAAATTTTTAATATCAAATTCTGCGACCGATGTTTTTTATCGGTCGCCTTTTGTTTTGCCAATTTCAATTCATTGACAAATAATAACATAAATGGTATGATATACAGGTATGCTATGATATTTTTACCATAAATTAAGGGAGAATTATTATGAACTTTTTTGACGAACTTAAAAGCTATGACAACGAAGTGTTTTCGGCATGTAACGCAGAGCTTTCGCGTCAGCAAGGCAATATTGAACTTATTGCTTCCGAAAACATTGTTTCAAAAGCAGTTTTGCTTGCCGCAGGCGGCGTGCTTACCAACAAATACGCCGAGGGTTCCCCTGCCAAAAGATATTA
>ERZ780149.876-NODE-876-length-36824-cov-4.540265_pt1 | contig 36824 bp, 39 predicted proteins | sample MGYA00511367_ERZ780149 | MGnify/ENA primary metagenome ERZ780149 (study PRJEB29588, sample SAMEA2153852) | human gut metagenome | biome: human gut; feature: human-associated habitat; material: faeces | place: Denmark | collected 2008/2010 ... | reverse complement strand
TGCCGGCTGCTCCGTCTCGGGCTTCTCCTGCCGGCCCTTTCGTTCCTGCTGGGACGGCTGAGCCGCCACCTGTTTCTGCTTTTTCTCCGGCTCCCGCCGCTTTCCGGGGCCCCTCAACACGGACCGCCGGGGAGCTAGCAGCCGGGCAGTGGCATCCATGATCACGTCGGAGTCCAGCGGGTTTGGCTTGTAAAAATCAGCAGCGGGCATCGCCGGCTGGTCTGGCAGGGGATCCTCCAGCTTGCCCTGGCGCACCCCTCGGGCCAGGGGCCGCTCCCGTTCGAAATCGGGCTCTGGCTGCGTTTCCCGGAAAATCGGCCCCGCTGCTTCTGCGAGCTGTCCGCCAACGCCAGATTTCCTCCGTCGGCGTTTCTTTTTCTCCGGTTCCAAGGCCCCCTGCGCCTCCAAAATGGGCCCGGGGCCTTGGACCGCCTCCTTTTCCGCCTGGGCACGCGCTTTGTCCTCCGCGTCCCGGGCCCGGCGGCGCTCCTTGGCCGCGGCCCGGGCCTCCGCGTCCTCAGCGTTTACCGGACGGCCGTGCTTATCCTTCTGGGGCGGATCGAAGTTAGCCATGGGCCAGGGGTGATTAGCCACCACGGGAATCTTCCGGCCCAACAGCTTCTCAATGCCCTTCAGCTCCTCCTGCTCATCAAACTGGCAAAAGGAAATGGCAATGCCCTCATGCCCCGCCCGGCCGGTACGCCCAATCCGGTGGACATAAGTCTCGGGCACGTCGGGCAGATTGTAGTTGAAGACGCAGGGCAGCTGGTCAATGTCGATGCCCCGGGCGGCAATGTCGGTGGCCACCAGCACCCGTACCCGGCCCGCTTTGAAGTCGTTCAGCGCCTGCACCCGGGCGGTCTGGCTCTTGTTGCCGTGGATGGCGGCGGCGGAGATACCCCGCTTGTTCAGATCCTGGGCAATGCGGTTGGCCCCGTGCTTAGTACGGGAGAACACCAGGGCGGAGGGAATGTTCTGCTCCTCCAGCAGCCAGGCCAGCAGCTTGGTCTTGTTGGCCTTGTCCACGTAGTACAGGGACTGGCGAATAACCTCCACCGGAGAGGACACCGGGTCCACCGCTACGCGGGCATAGTCGCGGAGCAAGCTGTTCACCAGGTCCATCACCTCCGGGGGCATGGTGGCAGAGAAAAACAGGGTCTGTTTCTTCTGGGGCAGCAGCTTGATCACCCGGCGCACATCGTGGATGAAGCCCATATCCAGCATTCGGTCGGCCTCGTCCAGCACAAAAATCTCAATATGGCTCAGATCCAGCAGGCCCTGGCCATGGAGGTCCAACAGCCGGCCGGGGGTGGCCACCAGGATGTCCAGCCCCTGACGGATCTTGTCCACCTGGGGCTGCTGGCCTACTCCACCAAAGATGACGGCGGAGCGCAGGGACAAGTAACAACCATAGGCCTCAAAGCTGTCCTGAATTTGGATGGCCAGCTCCCTGGTAGGGGTAAGGATCAGAGCGCGGATAACCCGGGGATTGGGGGTCCGGCCATTGAGGCGTTGAAGAATGGGGGTTGCAAAGGCGCAGGTCTTACCCGTGCCCGTCTGGGCGCAGCCCAGCACATCCCGGCCCGCCAGGGCCGGGGGAATGGCCCCCTCTTGAATGGGGGTGGGGTCGGTGTAGCCCTGCTTTTCCAGAGCCTTCACAAGGGGGTCGATGAGACCCAATTCACGAAATTTCATCGGTCAACTACGTCCTTTTTATTTTTGATCGGCGCTCTCGCGCGCCGCCAGAGCCAATTTCACTGCTTCCACCGTCTCCGCCAGGCTCTGGCCGTCGGCGGGCACAGTGAGATGGGCGTACCGCCGATACAGCGGCTCCCGATACCGATAGACATCGGCGATGGTCTGGCCCGGCGCCATGGCAATGCCTCGGGTGGCCAGATTGTGGATGCGCCCCTCCACCTCCTCTAGGGAGAGGGCAAGGTAGACCACGGTGCCCAACCCCTGCAGATGGGCCATGGCCCGCTCCCGGCAAACGCAGCTGCCTCCCGGAGCGATGACGGTGCGGCGGCAGGCCACGGACCGAATGGCTCGGCTTTCCGCATCCAGGAAGGCCTCCATTCCCCTCCGGTCCAAAATCTCCTGAAGCAAGGCTCCCTCTCGCTCCTGGATGACCAGGTCCACGTCCACAAAACCGTAGCCCAGGGCCTTGGCCAGCACCACGCCCACGCTGCTCTTGCCCGATCCGGGCATTCCGATTAAAATGATATTGTCCACAATTTACACACCCGATACGCAGGCAGCCTTCCTGGTCTGTGGAAGAGCATTCCGAGGAGGCGCCCATAAGATGACAGAGTATTATACCATGATTCCGGCTATTTGGCAATTTTATTTCCTACCTTACCCCCAATCGCTTCTCCGGAGGGTAAAATTTTTCCGTTTCCTGTAGTTTTCCACAGGGAATTCGTAGTATATCTGTGAAAGGGGGGCGCTCATGGAGGACGAGAAAATTATCAGCCTGTTTTTCCTGCGCTCGGAGCAGGCCATCCAGGAACTGAATCAAAAATATGGCAAGCTGTTTCACGCCCTGGCCCTTCGCATTCTGAACGACCAGCGAGACGCGGAGGAGTGCGTCAACGACGCCTACCTGGGCATGTGGAACACCATCCCGCCCCAGCGGCCCCAGGTCCTCTCCGCCTATGGGTGCCGGATCGTCCGCAACCTGGCGTTGAAGGCCCATGACCGGAACACCGCAGCCAAACGCAACAGCGCCTATGACGTGGCCATGGAGGAGCTGGAGGGCTGCCTGCCCGCCTCCGGCACCGTGGAGCACGAACTGGAGGCCAGGGAGCTGGCCCACATGATTGAGCGGTTTCTGGACACCCTGAACCTGGAAAACCGGGTGATCTTCCTGCGCCGGTACTGGTTTGCCGACAGCTACCGGGACATCGCCCAGCTTGTAGGGCTGACCAAGAAAACCGTCTCGGTTCGTCTGACCCGGCTGCGGGAGAAGTTGAGACAATATTTGATGGAACAGGAGGTATTCGTGTGAACGCAAAGAAATTTTCCGAGGCCTTGGGTGAGGTTGACCAATCGTACCTTGAAGAAGCGGTCTCCTACCGCAGCGCAAATCGTCCCTTTCGCCGGACCCGCCGCCTCCCCGCCGCGCTGGCCGCGGCAATGCTGGCCCTGCTCCTGATCGGGTGCGTGGCGGCAGCCGCCGGTGTCTTCGGCACGCGCCTGACCGGCCTTTTCACCTCCCGCACAGAGTCAGGTTACGATTTAAGTGTCGCCATCGAGAGAATTCCCACCCAGGACCTGTCGGAGGAGCTTCTCGCGGTGGGCGCTACGATACAGCGGCAGTTCGAGACCTATCAGCCCCATCAGAGCTGGTATCCGGGCCATTGGCAGAGGGATTTTCCATCTCACGGGGAGGCCTGCCGGTTCATCGGGGTGGACCTGTCCGCTCCGGCGGAGTGGGCGCAGGCGGAGCAGCAGACAACCCTGAACGTGCACGGAACGGTCAGCGGCCAGATCTTGCAGGTCAACCTTGAAACGGACTATGTGGTCGACAGCATCCGCGTATCCCTCTTCTCCTCCCTCTATACCGAGAACTATGAAGGGGAGATCACCTTCGGCGTGCGCGCGGCGGAAGATGTGACGTTTGAGGAATTCTTTTACACGACCAGCAGCAATCTGCCCTGTCAGGTGATCGCCTCCTCCGCTTTGGACAGCGGATATCTGAGTCTGGACGGATATCTTGTGGACAGTGGTGTTCTATATAACCTCCACATCGTTTACCAGGACGGGGAATTCCCCCAGGCGGAGGCAATCCTGTACCAATGGGCCGACTCATTTTGAACCTGAGACTGGAGAAGCAAAAAGCGCAATCGGACTGAAATCCGGTTGCGCTTTTTGCGTCATCCGCCGAAAGCCGCATCTGTCACAGACTGTCCAGGCACACCACCCGAATCGACATTCCGCCCACGCTTGCCTTTTGCTGCTTTTTGTGTTATGTTAAGCGAAGAGAACTTCCGCAACCCACATCTGGGGGCTGGCGGACCGGATTGGTGATGTTCCCCTGCGACGGTTCTCACTTCGGAGCCCTGCCCTCGGGATACACAGCCAGTTTGCCACCCTTGACCGAAAGGCTTTTCAGGCTCCGGAAGGTTGGGGATGGCTTTGACGGCTCTTCCCATAATCCGTTTGATGATCTCCGCGTTCCTTGACTGATTCCGGAAACCGTACATCTGAATTTGCACATTTTTGAGAGGAGAGCGCTATGCCCCACATTCAGCTTGGTTATTTGGTCAATCCAAACCGCGCCCATGTCAAATGCGAGCGTTCCTTCCCCAGAGAAACCGATCTGTATGATCTGACCGAGGATGCAATTCCCGATGACGCGCAGTTTATCGGCGCAACGGATGATACCGGGCTCTGCGTAGGAACCACTTCGGCCGCCCGTGTGAGGAAAATTCTTCAGGTTATTAAGCAAATCCCTTTGGAGCCATTACTGGATGAGCTGGATGAAGCTGTCGTGGCTGTAAATTTGGAGGGAACTATTTTTTACGTAAACCTTGCATACACCAAAATCCTGGGCGTCCCCGCCGGGAAAATTTTGGGGAAAGACCTGCACATTATCGAGAGCGGGGCAAGCCTTTTGGATGTACTTCATTCCGGTGCACCCATTGTTCGGGATAAGCAGTTCATTCAGACAGTGCAGCGATATGTGTCGGTCCGCATGTTTCCCCTTACTTTGAACGGAAAGCTGGTTGGGGCCGCTTCCATCTTCCGCGATACGACGGAAGTGAATCGGCTGAACCTGGAACTGAAACGTACCGCTCAGATGGCGGAGGAGTATGACCGCCAGTTGAAGGCGCAGGCAATTTTGAAGCAGGGAAATATCATTGGCGAAAGTCATAGCTTTGTTAGCTGTGTCATGAAGGCCAGCGCGATCGCAGGTTCCGATGCCACCGTCCTCTTGCGAGGAGAAAGCGGGGTCGGGAAAGAGGTGTTCGCGCGGCTGATCTTTCAAAACAGCCCTCGGAAAGACAAGCCATTCATTGCCATGAACTGTGCCGCAATTCCAGAGAGTCTGATTGAAAGCGAGCTCTTCGGCTATGAGGACGGCGCTTTTACCGGAGCACGGCGCGGCGGGCAGATGGGAAAATTTCAGCTTGCGGAAGGCGGCACACTATTCCTGGATGAAATTGGAGATATGCCTTTGCCCATGCAGGCCAAGCTGCTCCGGGTCCTCCAAGAGGGAGAAATAGAAAAACTTGGCCGTCAGAGACCGATCAAGGTAGATGTGCGTCTGATCGCGGCGACGAATCAGCCGCTGGAGCAGATGATTGCGGAAGGCCGGTTTCGGCAGGATCTCTTTTACCGGCTCAATGTAGTTCCCATTGAGATCCCTCCGCTTCGGGAGCGGGAGCATGATGTCGCACTTTTGGCGGTCCATTACCTGGACAAGTACAATCAAAAGTATCGAAAACAAGTGCGTCTATCAGAAGATGTGTTTCAATTATTCCTGCAGTACCATTGGCCTGGAAATGTCCGGGAACTGCAGAACGTTATCGAGCGGTGCGTGGTCCTGTGTGAGCGGGGAACCGTGATGCCCGCCGATCTGCCTGCTGGGATTTTTCAAAGTGTGCGGGAAAATCCAACCGTTCCCACTTTTGCATCCATGCCAGCGCAGCTACCGGAGCGCCTGGATGAAGCTGTAGCCGCATGCCAGAGAGCGGTCATCCTTTCCGCCCTGTCAAAGTGTGGGAAGAATCGGCAAAGGGCTGCCGAGCTTCTAGGCATCCCCCTTCGGACCTTTTACCGAAAGATCAAGGAGCTGCAAATTCAGCTTCCTTAACCCCTTCTCAAGAGCGCCAAATATGGCAAATATGCCATATTTGGCGCTCTTTCTTTTTATTTGTGTCAATATCGGCATTTTTGTTTGTGCAAAACCCTACAAATATGGCGCTTTTTTGAGGGCAAAACTGGCACGATGTTTGCAATACTATCTATGCGACATTCCATAAAACTGCCTGTTCCTGTGCAGGCCCATACCGCCAAGCCTTGGCTGAGAGGGGGTGGATCGTTAGCCAGCCAGGTTATGGCGCCCGCAACCAGCGATCTGATGAAAAACATGCTTAGGAGGAAAGAACATGAAGTTGAAACGAATCTTGGCTGCTTTGACCGCCGGCATGCTCTGTCTTGGCCTATTCGCCGGCTGCAACGGCGATGGCGGGCAAGCTTCCGCCAATCCCAGCGAATCCGGCTCAGCGACAGAGACCAAAGCACACCCCGAGCTGAATCTTCGCATTACCACAGATATCACGTCCCTGGATCCTCAAGTGACTACAGTGAACGAGGAGTACTGTATGTTTGTGCAAATTTTTGAGGGCCTGGTGCGGTTCGATGGTTCCAAGTTCGAGGCAGTCCCCTGCCTGGCCACCGACTGGACGATCAGCGACGACGGACTGGAGTATGTGTTCAACCTGCGGGAAGGCGTAAAGTGGCACGATGGAAGCGATTTCACTGCTGATGATGTGGTCTTTACCATCGAACGGGCTAAAGAGATGCCTTCCACCGCCAGCAAGGCCGCAGTCATCAAGAGCGCGGAAGCTGTGGATTCCCATACAGTCAAGATCAACATGGAGTATGCCTACCCGAACTTTATTCTCCAGCTGGCATCCTACCCCTGGTGCATCGTCAATAAAAACGTAGTGGAAACCTACGGCGATGACAACGACCAGATGCTGATCGGGACCGGCCCGTATAAGTTCGTTTCCAACACCAGCGGCGTTGGCGTTACCCTGGAGTCCAACAAGGATTACTGGGGCGGAGAACCCTATTTTGAGACCATCAATTATAAGGTGATCCCGGATGATAACACCGCGCTCACCTCTCTGCTTAACGGGGAAATTGACCTGAACACAGTCACCACCCAGCTGGATGTGGACTATGTCAACGATACAGATGGGTACACCGTTCATTCCTTCCAGCGGTATGCCGCCTACTTCCTAGCGTTCAATCAGGATCAGGCTCCCTTTAACAACGAGTACTTCCGTAAGGCCATTGCCTATGCCATCAATAAGGACGAATACGTCTCCCTGGTGTGGAACAATCAGGCCGTGGCTTGTCCCAAGGCCACCATGCTCAGCGAGGGCGAGGAGGGCTACTGTGACGAGATTCCCAGCTATGACTACAATCTGGATATGGCACGGGAGATGCTGGAGCAGTCTGGGCTAAGCGAGGAAGAAATGTCCTTCACCCTCACCGTATCCACCTCTGGCTACGGTCCTGCCTTTGCTGCAGCTTTTCAGGAGAGTATGAATGCCATCGGCGTGAATGTGACCATCAATTCTGTGGAAGCCGGCTCTCTGACCTCTGCCTTCTTTGCTGGCGACTACGAGGCCATCGCTCACAACCTTGCCTCGATTCCCTATAATGCACCCTTGTTCTACCGCCTGTACTACACTCCCACCGGATATATCGGACGCGGCAACACCTTGGGTATCGAAGATAAGATTACCCAGGCTGGGGAAACCTACGATGACGCAACCCGTATCGCAATGTATGAGGAAATCAGCGTCGCGGTGGGTGAGTCCTGCATGTATATCCCCATCGCCTACCAGATGATGAACTACGCCGCCCCGGAACAACTGAAGGGGATGGATTGGTCTCCCAGCATTCTGAGCGACTATATTTGCAACTGGTACTGGGAGGAATAACCTACTAACGTCGAACTGTAGCTCTGCTTGGGGGGGCGGAGGGTTTGCCCTTCGCCCCCAAGCACTGGCTCTGCGGATTTATGCAATCGCACGTCGTTAGGGTTCACGCCCCTACAAAAGGACAGGAGATAAGATATGCTGAAATATGTACTGAAACGATTGCTGATGATCATTCCCATGATGCTGATCATCATCTTCATCGTATTCGCCCTGGCCTCCATGTCAGATGTCAACCCGGGCCGGATGATCCTGGGAGGAGACGCCACAGAGGAGCAGGTATATGAATACAACCAGGAACTTGGACTATACGACCCCCTGGTCGTGCGGTATGGAAACTATATCTGGGACCTGCTCCATGGAGACTTTGGAACTTCCTATTACTATCGGGAGCCTGTCATGGGCATTATCATGGAGCGCTGGCCCAACACCATCCTGCTTACCTTCCTGAGCGTCGGAATCGCCGTTCTGGTGGGGGTATCCCTAGGCGTGCTGTCTGCAGTGCGGCAGTACTCTATCCTGGACCGGATTGCCACGATCTCCTCCATGCTGCTGTCCGCCATCCCCACCTTTTGCATGGCCGCACTGCTCATTCTGCTTTTTTCTTACCGATTGGGCCTTGTTCCGGCAAGCGGCACCACAAACGGCTGGAAAAGCTGGATTTTGCCCGCCATTACCTTGGGGATCTCCTATTCGGCTCAATTCCTCCGCTTTACCCGCTCCACCATGCTGGACACCACGCGGCAGGACTATATCCGAACCGCCCGGGCGAAGGGTGTCACGGAGTCTACGACCGTGTGGCGCCACGCATTTCGCAACGCGCTTCTTCCACTGATTACCTTGTGTGGCACGACGCTAGGCGCGCTGTTGGGTGGAGCCGTGGCAATGGAAAAGGTCTTCGTCATCCCCGGTCTGGGCACTCTGGTGTCTGACGCGTTAAATCGGAGCGACATCCCATTGGTGGTCGGGGCTATTTCTCTGATGGCCTTTACCTTTATGATTATCATGCTGATCGTAGACCTGCTATATGCGGTAGTCGATCCAAGACTTCGCGCCAAGTATTCCAGTGGAAAGCAGAAACGGAAAGCGATTGCAGTAGAGGGGGGGAAGAACCAGCATGGCGAAGAAGAAAAGTAACAGCGCCTATGCGGAAGCCTGGCGCCGCCTACGAAAGAACAAGGTGGCAATGGTATCTCTTGTGGTGATTATCCTGCTGATTCTCATGGCAATTTTCGCAGACCTCATTGTTCCCTACAGCACCGCTATCACGAACAACGCCTCCCTGCAATTGGCCAGACCCAGTTCGGAACACTGGTTCGGGTGCGACCATCTCGGACGGGATTTGTTCGCCCGTGTGGTTCACGGTAGTCGAATTTCTCTGCTCTTAGGTTTTGGCACAACGCTCATCATCACCCTCATCGCCGTTGCCCTTGGGACCACCGCTGCCTATTTCGGCGGGAAATTTGACAGTTTATTAATGCGTGCCTTTGATATCCTAATTTCCATTCCAAGCGTTCTGTTGGCTCTGGCAATTTCCGCCGGCTTTGGCAATGGCATCGTCCAGCTAGTTGTGGCCATTACCATCGGTCAACTGGCCAGCTTTACCCGCGTCATTCGTTCTGCTGTCCTCAACTTAGTAGACCAAGAGTATATCGAGGCCGAGCGAGCCATTGGATTAAATCATATGCGTATCATTGTCACTCATATCATTCCAAATGCTCTGGGTACCATTTTGGTTCAGGCAACCATGCAGGTGGCCCGCAACATCCTGATGGGCGCGTTGCTCAGCTTTCTGGGCCTGGGTGCGCCCATTCCCACGCCGGAATGGGGCCAGATCGCCTCTGATGGGGTTGATTGGCTGAGATACACCGCGCATGTGGTGGTCTTCCCCACCATTTTCATTACCATCACCGCACTGGCGATCAACCTATTCGGCGATGGTCTGCGCGATGCCCTCGACCCGCGGCTCAAGGGAAAGGCGTAAGGGGGATAGAACATGGAGAAGCAGGAATTATTACTGGAAATCAAGGACTTAACGGTTCAATATGTCACAGAAGGTGAAGTTGTACATGCCGTCAACGGCATCACACTTGCCCTTCCAAAGGGAAAAGCACTGGGTCTTGTCGGCGAGACCGGGGCGGGGAAGACAACTACCGCACTGTCCATTTTACGGCTGCTGCCGAAATTTACGGGGAAAATTGCGCAAGGGGAAATTTTGTTTGAAGGGAACAACCTATTAGACTGCACAGAAGCACAAATGAGGAAGATCCGCGGCGGCAAGATATCGATGATCTTCCAGGATCCCATGACCAGTCTGAATCCAGTTCTTACCGTTCGGGAGCAGATTGCGGAGGTCCTAAAGCTTCATCGCCATGAGTTAAAGGGCGATGCGCTGGATGCAGAAATCGGCCGCCTGCTGGAGATGGTGGGAATTCCCGCCGCCCGCATGACGGAATATCCCCATCAGTTTTCCGGCGGCATGAAGCAGCGGGTGGTGATCGCCATTGCCATTGCCTGTAACCCTGAGCTTCTGATCGCCGACGAACCCACCACCGCGCTGGATGTGACCATTCAGGCCCAGGTACTGAATATGATGCGGCGTCTGCGCCGGGAACTGGGCTCATCCATGCTGCTCATCACCCATGATTTAGGGGTGGTGGCCAGCATCTGCGACTATGTGGCAATCATGTACGCGGGTGAAATTGTGGAGTACGGCACGCTGGAGGATATCTTTGATCCGGCCCGAAAGCACCATCCCTATACCGAGGGACTCTTCCGTTCCATTCCAAATATCCACGTGGAGAGCCGGCGGCTGCATCCCATCGACGGATTGATGCCGGAACCCACCAACCTTCCCAATGGCTGTAAGTTCCACCCTCGCTGTCCCAGCTGTACTGAGGCCTGCCAGCATGGCGAGATCGCTGTGGTTCAGGGCGGAACTCATCAGATCAAGTGCAATCTCTATCAGGAGCAGGATCTCCTGGCGGAACAGACAGCAGGAAAGGAGGAGGATACCTGATGGGCCAGCCCATTCTGGAGTGCAGATCGCTGAAAAAATATTTCAGTACACCACGGGGCCTGCTTCACGCGGTAGATGATGTGAGTTTTTCCATCGATGCAGGCAAGACCCTGGGGGTGGTGGGTGAGTCTGGGTGCGGAAAATCCACCCTGGGCCGCACCATTTTGCGCCTGCTGCCGGCCACCTCAGGTCAAGTACTGTTTGAGGGCAGGAATATCCTCAACTGTGACAAGAAGGAGTCCCTAGAACTGCGCAAGAAAATGCAGATCGTTTTTCAGGATCCATACGCCTCGTTGGACCCTCGGAAAACGGTATTCCAGACGATCTCCGAGCCGCTGCGCTATCACCATATGTATCACAGCGAGCAGGAGGTGTCCCAGAGAACCTATGAGTTGATGCGCACGGTGGGTCTGACAGAGCGCTATGCCATGACCTACCCTCACGAGATGGACGGCGGCCGCCGTCAGCGGATTGGGATTGCCCGGGCCCTGGCCCTCAACCCCAAGTTCGTGGTGTGCGACGAGCCGGTATCCGCTCTGGACGTCTCCATCCAGGCCCAAGTGCTCAACCTGATGATGGATCTTCAGGATCAAATGGGACTAACCTACCTGTTCATCACCCACAATCTTTCCGTGGTCAAGCATATCTCCGATGAGATCGCGGTCATGTACCTGGGCCAGATGATTGAGCGAGCCGCTTCCCGGGAGCTGTTTCAGCATCCGGCCCACCCATACACGAAGGCGCTATTGGCCGCCATTCCTGTTCCGGCACTGGGGGCAAATAACCTGGAGCAGGAGGGCTTGAAGGGTGAGTTGACCTCTCCGGTAGACCCCAAGCCCGGCTGCCGGTTCGCACCCCGATGCCCCTACGCCACCAAGGCGTGCGCGGAGGCAGACTACAAATTGGATGAAATCGCGCCTGGCCACTGGTGCGCCTGCCCCATGGCGGGAAAACTGTGAAAGAGCAGGAGGCAATCATGGATATTCAGACTCTGATGAAGCAAACCGTAATCGTCTCTTGCGCCATGACCGGGACATCTACCCCCAAGGAGAAAAACAATGCCTTACCGGTGACCCCCGAGGAAATTGCTGCCGATGCCATCGCCGCATGGAAGGCGGGCGCCGCGATGGTGCATCTGCACATGCGGGATGAGAACTGCAACGGAATCATGGACTGGGAGCGGTTTCAGAAAACGGTCGCACTGATCCGGTCAGATCCCGAGTGCGACGTGATCATCAACTGCACCTCCTCCGGCGGTCCTGGACCGGACGGGATCCGGTCCAACGAGTCCCGCATGGAGCACTTCAAAAGGGTTCCGGAGATCGAAGTGGGCAGTTTCGATGCTGGTACATTTAACTGGGGCGATACAAAAGAGTTTAACAACGATCCCGTCTTTCTGAAGGAACTGGCCAAGACCTATCTGGAGCAAGGGGTCAAGCCTGAAGTGGAGATTTTCGACATGGGAATGCTGGGCAATGCCAGACATTACTATGAGAAACTCAAGCTGATCCAACCGCCCATGTGGTGCCAGTTCGTCCTGGGCGTACTGGGCGGCATGGAGGCCACAGTGGAAAACCTGCAATACTTGGTCCGTCATCTGCCGGAAGGCTGCCTATGGTCTGCTACGGGAATCGGATCTGGACATCTCCCCATTCTATATGCGGCTATCGCGCTGGGGGCCAATGGTGTGCGGGTTGGACTGGAAGACAATCTTTATATGGACCGCGGTCTGCCGGCAACCAATGTCTCTTTGGTAGAACGGGCAGTCAAGCTGGTCCGTCTGTTCAACAAGCGGCCGGCTACTCCGGCCCAGGCCAGACAAATTCTGGGCCTGTCCCCTCTGAACCATTGAAAGCAGAATCGGAAGGAGCAGCAAAACTGACATGAAAATTGTTGATTTGAGCGTACCCATCATTGACGGCCTTCCGGTAGATCAGCCTGTACAGATTCCCAAGATTCGGTACCGCCGCCACACAGATGAAGAATCTGTCACCACCTTTTTGGCGGCTTACCCCGGACTGCGCCGGGATCAGCTGCTGGACGGCCATGGCTGGGCCATCGAGCAGATCCAACTGAGCACCCATACCGGTACTCATATGGACGCGCCCTATCACTTTCATCCCACCATGAACGGCGGCGAGCCGGCCTGGACTGTGGATGAGGTCCCTTTGGAGTGGTGCATGGGCAATGGTGTCATGGTAGATTTCTTTGATAGGCCAGACGGCTACGTCTGCACCCCGGAGGACTTCCAGAACTATTTCGACCAGATCGGCTATACACTGAAGCCAGGAGATGTAGTCTGCCTGCGCACCAGTGCCATGTCGGCATGGGGAACCCCCGAATATCTCCATAAGGGCTGCGGCGTAGGCCGGGAGGCAACCCTGTGGCTCATTGACCAGGGCGTCCATGCGGTGGGAACTGACGCCTGGAGCTGGGATGTGCCCCGGGAATACGCTGCGAAGCGATTCCAGGAGACCGGTGACCCCTCTATCTGCTGGGAAGGACATAAGGCAGGAGCCACGAAGGCATACGTTCAGTATGAAAAATTGACCAACCTAGAGCAGCTGCCTCCCTATGGCTTCCGCTTTTTCGGTGTTCCGGTCAAGATTGAAAGGGCAAGCGCCGGATGGGTAAGGGCCTTTGCGCTTGTTGAAGAGGAGGAGTGAGTACACAATGAGAAGAACAGCTATTGTTGCGGCGGTACGTACCCCGGTAGGCCGAATCCGCGGCGTACTTTCCGAAGTTCCGGCCCACCGGCTGGCAGCCTTGGTAATCGGTGAGGCCGTACGCAGGTCCGGTATTGATCCGGCAGCCGTTGACGAAGTGATCTACGGGAACCTCTATGCCCACGACATATCCAACATGGCCCGCTATGCGGCTCTGGAGGGTGGTTTGCCCATTACGGTGCCCGCTATTACCGTCGACCGGCGCTGCGGGACCTCCCTGACTGCAATCTCTCTGGCCGATGCGTTGATCCGGGCCGGTGATGCAGAGTGTGTGCTGGCTGGTGGGGTAGAATCCGACTCTAATCGCCCCTATGTGCTGATGCAGCAGCGCCGTTTACACGATCTGACCGCCCCGGCCTTTCGGGGAAAGACCATGCTGGCTCCGGAGGAAATCGGCAACCCGCCTATGGGGATGACTGCGGAGAATCTGGCAGATCGGTATGGCATCACCCGGCAGGACTGCGATGCCTTTGCCGTGGAAAGCCACCGCAAGGCGGTTCATGCCTGGGACAATGACTATTTCCGGGAACAGATTATCCCTGTTCTGATAGAAGACATAAAAAAAGGTACCAGCACCCGTGTTGATGCCGATGAAGTATTCCGGCGGGACTGCACGATGGAAACGTTGGGAAAGCTGAAGCCCGCCTTCCGCCCAGGCGGGGTGGGAACAGCTGGGAACAGCTCTCCCAACAGCGATGGGGCCAGCGCGGTGATCCTGATGGAGGAGGGGAGGGCCAAAAGCCTAGGCTGCCCAATCCTGGGCTACATTGCCGGATTTTCCTCCGCCGGAGTGGACCCCAACATCATGGGCATCGGACCGGTGGCCGCCACCCGGAAACTGCTCAAAAAGACTGGGATGACTTTGGCGGATATGGATGTCATTGAGATGAATGAGGCTTTTGCCGCCCAGTCCCTGGCCTGCATCAGGGAGCTGGATATGGACGTGACAAAGCTCAACCCCAACGGCGGCGCCATTGCCCTGGGTCATCCCCTGGCGGCGACCGGAGGTATCTTGGTCACCAAAATGGTCTATGAGCTTCAGCGCCGAGGCGCGGGACTTGGCCTGATCACATTCTGCTGCGGCGGCGGTCAGGGCGTTTCTCTGATTGTGGAGCGCAGGTGAATCGGAGGGACACTATGGTTTCTACACATGAGGTTTCCATTTTAGATACCACGCTTCGGGACGGACTCCAGCATGAGGAACACTACATGTCTCTGCCCGACCGGTATAAATTGCTGTCGTACTTAGTGGACGCCGGGGTGAAAAAAATTGAGGTGGGTTCCTTCGCTCACCCCATCTATATCCCTCAGTTCCGGGAAATAGACGAGTTTGCCATGACGCTTCCTTCCTATGAGGGCGTAGAGTATACCTTTCTCGCGTTGAACCGGCGAGGGGTGGAACGGGCAATCAAGCTGAAGGCAAGCGGCGCGCCTATCCACCGCATTCTGACCGGCCAGATCGCCACCAGCGCGTCCTACGCCAGAAAGAACATGAACCGTACCCAGGAAGAGCTGTTCCGAGAGGCGGCCGAGTCGGTCAGACTGCTTCACGACAACGGGATCGAGCGGGTCGTGGCCAACGTGGGAACCATTTTTGGCTGCCCCATCGAAGGAGAAATGCCCCTGGAAAAAGCATATGATTTTGTGGGCCGCCTGTTGGATATGGGCTTCGACGAAATTGAACACTCCGATCCGGATGGAGCTGCATCCCCCGACCGCATGGCCGAGTACTGCTCTGAACTCATGAGCCGATGGCCGAATCCTGGCATCCATGTGCTCCATGTCCACGATATTCACGGCATGGGTATGGCCAGTTACTATGCCGCCCTGCAGCAGGGGATCCGGCAGTTTGAATGCACCCTGGGCCGGACCGGGGGGCAGCCTGCCAACCGTATAGACGGCGTGCCCGTCCATGGAACCGGCGAATACTATTTTGCCCAGGGGCCCACCGGCCTGGTTTCCACAGAAGATTTTGTGAATATGCTCCATGATATGGGATATCAAACCAGCATTGATGAGGAAAAACTGATCTGGGCCGGTTGCTTAGCAGAAAAACTGTTCGGCCGCAAATTGGACTCCTTTGTCGTGGCGGGCCAGTCTGACCGCTTCTGCGTAGATGCGCGGGAGGACACAAAGTATGGCTGATCTGCCTGCCTGCTTATCCCGAAAAGTGTGCTCACCTCAGGACGCCGCCGCGCTGATTCCAGATGGAGCTCTCGTCGCAGCCAGCGGCTATACCGGTGCCGGAGATCCGAAAGCTACACTTTTAGCATTGGCCGCCCGAGGAAAAGAGCAGTTCCCCAAGGGGATTGCCCTGCTTACTGCGGCACAACTTTCCAATCAAGTTGAGTCGGCCTTGGCAACTGCGGGAGTTTTGGCCCGCCGCATTCCTTTCACGACCTCAAAAGCCGTTAGCCGCCTGTCAAACCAACAGGCTATCCATTATGTGGAGGTTCCCTTGGCGAAGCTCCCCCGTGCCGTGGCCTCTGGAGTCTTCGGCCGTCCTGATTTCGCTATAATAGAGGCCTTGGGTATGACGGAATCGGGTCAGGTGGTTTTAACCTCTTCCGTAGGTATTACGCCGCTGCTGTGCCGCCTAGCCCGCCATATTATTATCGAGATCAATACGGCTCAGCCAAAGGAACTGTTTGGCCTGCACGATATCTATGAGGCCCCTTTGCACACCGGGCTGATGTTGAGCCGGGCAGACCAGCGGGTGGGAACTTTAACAATGGACATTGATATGTCCAAAGTTTCCGCAGTTGTTTTCTCTGATTATCAGGATGAAGCGCCCGTCTCTTCCCAGATTACAGACATAGACCGGTGTATCTGTCAACATTTTCAGAGTTTTCTGCACACATGGTTCCCCGGAAACGACCTCCCGCCCATTCAGACTGGCATTGGGACGCTTTCTCAGGCTGTAATCCAATCCTTTACAGATAGCGGCTATCAGGATTTAACTTTCTTTTGCGGCGCGCTTCAGCCCGATATGCTCACGCTTTTAGAGCAAGGTACGGCCAGAGCTCTATCTGGCGGATCACTGCCAATCACGCCGGAAACCAAACGGCAGCTCTCACACTTGGGAACTGCTGCGCGGGAGCATTTGGTCTTACGCAGCATGGAACTGTGCAATGGCTCTGCGGCGATCGCCGGATTGGGTCTGCTAGCCATAAACACAGGCCTGGAAATCGACCTGTTCGGGAACGTCAACTCCAGCCATGTCAATGGCCGATCCGTCGTCAATGGCATCGGCGGCGGCGCCTCCTTCGCCGAGCAGGCCGCAATCTCTGTTCTTCTGCTGCCTTCCGTCCGGAAAAATGGCGCCATATCCTGTATCGTTCCTCAAATTCCCCACACGGATATTATTCACCATTACATTGACGTTGTGATTACCGAATATGGCATTGCAGACCTTCGTGGAAAAGACGATTTGGAGTGCGCTTGGTCAATCATTCAGCACTGCGCCCATCCAGCCTACCGGGACCAGTTATCCTCCCTTCTCCGCGCCTCCACACGGGAAGGCGGACATCATCCCCTTCGCCTGAACGCCGCATTTTCATGGCATCAGCGGTTCCAGGAAACAGGTTCCATGCTGCCGGCCAAACCATGACCATCCGGTTTCCCTCTTTTTCCAGCACGCCCACTCAAGATTTCTCTATATCAATCCATCCATAATAGTGTCGGAGGAATAGAACCTGTTTCTTTTCTTCCTGACACTATTATTTTACCATCTCTTTTTTACGGCCATCCTTCCCATCGCTTGTATTGCCCCCTTTCTTTCACTGACTTTCCTGTACGTCGATTCTCTTGCCTTTTTCTCTGTTTTGTGTTATGTTAAGTAGGAAAATTTCCTGTATCCGCACAGTCCGGGGGAGGGGGGCACATGGCAGAGGAAAAGGTAGTATTGGGCCTGTCCGGGGGGGTTGATTCCGCAGTGGCCGCCCTGCGCCTGCTCCGCGTCGGCTATGAGGTCATCGCTCTCTATCTGGATGTGGGGCTGGGCGGGGAGGAGGCTGCGGCAGACAACGCCCGGCGGTTGGGCCTGGAATTCCATGTGGCACGGGTGGCGGATGAACTGGAGCGCCACGTCTGCCGTCCCTTTTACGAAGGCTATCTGGCCGGGCGCACCCCCATCCCCTGCGCCCAGTGCAATCCCACGGTGAAGTTTCCCTCCCTGCTGCGCCTAGCCGACCAAGTGAACGCCCGGTATGTGGCCACCGGCCACTACGCCCGGGTGGGAAAGGGGCGGGACGGGAGGGCTGTTCTCCTGCGGGGCCCTGTCTCCAATGACCAGTCCTACATGCTGGCCCGGCTGGGCCGTGATACTCTGGAACGGGTACTCTTTCCCCTGGGGAATACGCCTAAGTCGGATATCCGCCGGGAGGCGGAGGAGTCGGGGCTGCCCAGCGCCCAAAAGCCTGACTCCATGGAGATCTGCTTCATCCCCGATCAGGATTACGCCGCCTGGCTGGATCGGCGGGGAGGCACCCCGCCGCCGGGCAACTTTGTGGATCGGGATGGCAACGTTTTGGGCGTCCACAAGGGCTATCACCACTACACTGTGGGTCAGCGCCGGGGGCTGGGCATCTCCTCCACCGGGCGGCTGTTCGTCACTGCTATCCGACCGGATACCAACGAGGTGGTGCTCTCTCATGGGGAGGGGCTGGCCGCTGAAACCGTCCTCTGTGAGGAGCTTAACTGGCTGGGGGACACCCCCCTGGACGACCCCCGGCCGGTGTCCGTCCGGCTGCGCCACTCCCGCACCGCCCAGGAGGCGCTCCTGGTGCCCCTGGAGAGAGGGCGAGCAGAGGTGCGCATGGCCCAGCCCGCCCGGGCGCCCACCCCGGGACAGCTGGCGGTCTTCTACCAAGATGACATGGTATTGGGAAGCGGGTGGATCACATGAATCCCAATGTTTTGGTCATCTGCGGGCCCGTTCCCCACGCCGCCGCGCGCCGCGGGGACCCCGTTCTTTTGACTTGCGCGGGCGAACTGAATTCGCCCTTGCGCCAAGATTTTCCCAGGAAATCTATGGGAAATCCTTGTGCAGCGCACCTGCGCCGTCCTTCCTTTGCGGGGTCCCGGCCGTGGGCCCGCGGGAGGTCACTATGAAACCCAACGTTCTTGTGATTTGCGGGCCCACGGCCTCAGGGAAAACCGCCCTGGCGGTAGCTTTGGCCCAGCGCTTTCATGGCGAAGTAGTGTCTGCCGACTCCATGCAGGTCTACCGGGGTATGGACATCGGCACCGCTAAACCTACCCAGGAAGAGATGGGGGGTGTTCCCCATCACATGATCGACGTGGCCGATCCATCGGAAGACTATTCCGTGGCCCGTTATGTGGATCAGGCTGTCCCCATTGTGGACGATATTCTAGTCCGGGGCAAGCTGGCCATCATTGCCGGGGGGACGGGGCTGTACATTGATAATCTGATCGCCGGTCGTCAGTTCGCCCCATTCCCCGGCCGGGATGGCCTGCGCCTCCAGCTTCAGGCCAGGGCGGAGACGGAGGGCCTGCCTGCCCTCCTGGCAGAGCTGGCCCAGGTGGACCCGGAGTCAGCCGCCCGGCTCCATCCTAACGACGCCAAGCGCATCATCCGGGCCCTGGAGGTCTACCTGGCCACGGGAAAGACCATCTCCCAGCACAACCGAGAGAGCCAGGCCATTCCCAACCGATATACCCCCCTGACCATCGCCCTGAGCTTCCGGGAGCGGTCCCAGCTCTGGGCCCGTATTGATCGGAGGGTGGACCAGATGATGTCCAGGGGACTGGAGGAGGAGGTGCGCGGGCTTTTGGCCTCGGGAATTTCCCCCCAGTGCACCGCCATGCAGGCCATTGGCTACAAGGAGATCGCCGCCGCCCTCCTGGAGGGGCGGCCCGCTGCGGAGGGGGCGGAGGAGGTAAAGCTCCGTTCCCGGCAGTATGCCAAGCGGCAGCTCACTTGGTTCCGCCGCAATCATGACGCCCATTGGTTCTTTTGGGATGAAAATCCGGATTTTTCCTCCGCCCTTACTTTTTCGACAGAACTCATCCTAGCCTCTGGCTTACAATAACCGCACTCCCGGAAATCATTTCCGGCAGATAATCACCGGGGCGGGACCGCCCTGGGTAAATAAAAGGAGTGCGCAAGTTATGAGTTTTACCGCCGTTGCCGTGGGCCGTCAGCCCAACATCCAGGACACCTTTCTTTCCTGCGCCCGGCGCCAGGCTGCCCGGGTCACTTTGTTCCTCATGAACGGCTATCAGCTGCGTGGTGTGATCACCGCCTTTGACCCTTATGTGGTGGTGTTAATGTCCGACGGGAAACAGCAGGTTATCTATAAACACGCGATCTCCACCATCGCTCCGGAACATCCTGTCAATATGGAACAGTCATAAAGCTTTCCCTCAGGCCGTTTCCGGACGGTCCACAGAAATAGAGGATTGATCCCATGAAAGAGAGCACCTTAGCAACGAAAATCATGATTGGAGTCCTATGCGCCGGAGTCTTGATCTATCTTGGACTCTATCTTCTTACGGGCTTTCAGAGCGGTCTGACGACCACCACCGCCTATACCTATTCGGTTAATCAGGGTGCAGAAGCCGTTGGGATTATCGTCCGGGAGGAGCAGGTGCTGACCGGCTCTGGTAACTATGTGGACCTGGTGCCTTCCGAGGGAGAACGGGCCGCCGCTGGGGACGCAGTAGCTCTGGTCTATTCTGACGCCTCAGCCCTAAGCACCCAGCAGGCCATTCAAAGCCTGGGCGCGGAGATCGAGCAGTTGCAGTATGCCTTGTCCACCGGCACCCAGTCGGTGGATGTGACCCGGCTGGACCAGCAGGTGGTCAGCTCCATCATCAGCCTGCGGGCACTGGCCGCCTCCGGCGATCTGTCCGACCTAGAGGATTCCGCCCTCAATCTGCGTACCATGGTGTTTCAGCGGGATTACGCCTATGGCGATACGGGCGCGGCTAGCGATATTGAGCAGCTCATCGCGGACAAGCAATCCCAGCTGGACACTCTAACCCAATCCCTCAGCCAGGTCTCCCAAACCATCTTGGCTCCTGCGGCCGGAATTTTTTCCGGGCAAGTAGATGGGTTTGAATCCCTCATCACCCCTGATATGTTGGACAGCCTTACCGCAGAGCAGTTGTCTGATTGGCTGAACGCGGAGCCCTCCGCCAACTCCAATTCCATTGGCAAATTGATCACCAACTCCACCTGGTACTTCGCCGCCCTGCTTCCAGGGGAGAATGACCTTCAGCTGTCCCAGGGCAGCTCCTATACTATTTCCTTTTCCAGCGACTTTTACGGTGGCATAGCCATGACTTTGGAGCGGATCGTCCCCGGGCAGGACCAGACGCTGGCTATTTTTTCTGCCCGCTCCAATCTATCTGACACCACCTTGCTTCGCGTCCAACGTGTGGATGTGGTCACTGACACTGTGGAAGGCATCCGCATTCCCCGCCGGGCGCTGCGGGTGGAAACGGAGGATGTGGAACAAGAGGACGGCAGCGTGCGGCAGCAAAATACCTATGTCGTCTATACGGTGGTGGGCCGTCAGGCCGAGCGAAAGGAAGTAGAGGTTGTCTACACCGGGGATACGTTTTATTTGGTCCGGCCGGTGGATGAAACCGATACCTCCAGGCTTCGGGCCGGAGACGAAATCATTTTAAACACCTCCGATCTCTACGACGGAAAGGTGGTGCGGTAAATGAGTCTGCTCCCCCAGAGGCTGGAGGCGGTGCGCACCCATATTGTACAGGCCGCCCAGAGCTGCGGCCGCGCTCCAGAGGAGGTCACTCTGGTGGCCGCCACCAAAACCCAGTCGGATGATACCATTCGGCAAGCCATTGCCGCCGGGATTTCCGTTTGCGGGGAAAACCGGGTCCAGGAATTTACTGCGCACCTGGCTGCCGGTGCCTATGAAGGCGCCCGGGTTCATTTCATTGGACACCTTCAGACGAACAAGGTAAAGTACGTGGTCGGAAAGGTGGACCTAATCCACTCTGTGTCCTCAGAAAAACTGCTGCTAGCCATTCAACGGCAGGCGGAAAAGCTGGGCCTTGTCCAGGATATCCTGTTGGAAGTTAACCTGGCTGGAGAGCTGAGTAAGTCCGGCCTACCTCCCCAGCAGGTTCTTTCGGTGGGCAGGTTGGCTGCGGAATTGGCCAATGTGCGTCTTCGCGGTCTGATGTGTATTCCCCCTCCCTCTACCGCTCCAGGCAAAAATCTGCCATATTTCGAGAAATTAGCGCAGTTAGCTGTTGACATAAGACGGGAAATAGGAGATAATAGGGCAGATGTAACATACCTGTCTATGGGAATGAGCGATGATTATCAAGATGCTATACGTGCTGGGGCCACCCATATACGGTTGGGAACTGCCCTGTTTGGGCCCCGCTCACCCATTCCCGTCAATCTAGGAAGGGAGTCCTGATCATGAGCTTTTTTGACGAACTTAAGCGTCTTGCCCGGCCTTATGAGGACGAGGAAGAAGATACCTACGAGGAGGATTTCACTCCCGTGAACACCCGGGAGCCTGTCCGGGACCGGGAACGCGACCGGGACTATGACCGACGCAACAATAAGGTGGTCAACATCCATACCACCACCCAGCTCCAGGTGGTCCTGGTAAAGCCGGAGCGGTTTGAAAACGCCTCGGAGATCGCCGACCACCTTCGGGAGAAGCGCACGGTAGTGCTCAATCTGGAGCAGACGGATAAGAATATCGCCCGGCGCCTCATCGACTTTCTCTCCGGCGTGGCCTATGCCAATGAAGGCACCATCAAGAAGGTCGCCCTGTCTACATACATCATTACCCCCTACAATGTGGAGATCCTGGGCGACCTGATTGACGAACTGGAAAACAACGGCCTGTACTTTTGATCAAAGGGGGCTTGAACGATGCTGACTCCGCAGGAAGTGGCCAGCCACGCCTTTGCCAAAGCAACCCTAGGCGGCTATAACATGGCCATGGTGGACGAGTTCCTCGATCAGCTCACCGAGGATTATACCGCTCTCTACAACGACAACGCGATTCTGAAAAACAAGCTGAAGGTACTCAGCGAGACGGTGGAGGAATACCGAGCCACCGATAACGCCATGCGTAAAACCCTGTTGGCTGCCCAGCAGATGGCCGACTCCATTGTCAGCGAGGCGGAAAAGCGCAAGTCCCAGCTGGTGAGGGATGCCGAGGCCAACGCCGACGCCCGGATCGCTGAACTGAATGCAGCCATCGCCGCCCAAGAATTCCGGCTGAAGCGGGCCCAGGAGGCTACTGCTGCCTATGTACAAAAGCTGAAAGAATTTCACAACGAAGAAGTGGACTTTCTGTCCCGGTTGGATGAGCTGGTCCCGTCCCAGGCTCCCCAGGAGGCCGCCCCTGATCCTTCCGTTGAAATTGAGGCGTCCGTTTCCGCCGTTGTCCAAAACGAGGGGGAGGCCGAGGAAGCGCCCACTATAGTCCACGCCAGGAATTCTGACCGGGATCCGCTGCCCAATCTGGATCCGGACGCTACGCGTCGGTTTGAAGACCTTCAGTTTGGCAAGGATTATGAGATCACCTGAAGCTCTAGCCTCATTCCTGCTCCGGTAAGTTCAAAACGAAAGCGCTATAAAGGTGAAACGCATACTGCTGGGTTTTCAAACAGAAACCCAGCAGTTATTTTTCTTATATTTATATTACAAAAAGTTGCTAAGAAACCGCCAGTTTGGCTGCTCTTAGCAACTTTTTCATGTGTCAATTTTTTGCTTGGCCATGCCCTTCTTCTATTCGAGGGACCGTTCCTGTCTATGTTTGCACCTGCGTCTAGACTTCTCCCTTGGATCCGCCGGAACTTTTGCCTCTACGGTGGTGTGGACGGTGCCGTCGGCGTTTTTTCTCTCCGGACGCTGAACTCTCTTTCTGGGCCTCCTTACCCGGCTGAGCCGTCTTCCCCTTGGCCTGCGCCTTTTCTCCCACAAGATTTTGCCGTTCCTTCGCCTGCTCCTGCGGAATGGTTGCGCCAGCGGCGGCACCCTTTCCTTCCTTTTTTCCGTTCCTTCGCCGGCGTCCACTTCGATTGGCAGAGCGGGGCCTTTCCTCCATATCCCTGTGTCCCTGTTGCTCCAAATACCGGTCCAACAGCGCGGACAGATCCCTTTCCTCTCCCAGTCCTCTGGATTTTCTCTCTGCTTCCGGAGGGACGTATCGTAGCTTTTCCAATTCCTCCTTAGGCGGTGCTACATAGTCCTCCGGCCGCTTACCTTTTCCGTTTCGCACCACACGGATCTCGCTGACCCGGTAACTCTTGGGCTGCTCCGTGGAATCCTCCAGGCGAACCTTTACCCGCTCCTTGAGCAGATCCACGGAAGATACATTACCCACACCATCAGGACATTCCACAAAGGACTCCTGCTTGGGACACCGTTTCACCGCATCCTCATAGGCACACTGCTCATACTTTAAACAGCACATCAGCCGTCCGCAGGTGCCAGAAATCTTGGTAGGATTCAGAGACAGATTTTGGGTCTTCGCCATCTTGATGGACACCGGCTGAAACTCGTCTAAAAACTGGGCACAGCAAAAGGGCTTCCCGCAAATTCCAAGCCCCCCCAGCATTCGGGCCTCGTCCCGAACGCCAATCTGCCGAAGTTCAATGCGGGCCCGGAATACTCCAGCCAAATCCTTCACCAGGGCCCGAAAATCCACCCGGCCCTCCGCCGTAAAAAAGAATATGATCTTGGACCCATCAAAGCTATACTCTGCCCGGACCAATTTCATCTCCAGGCCATGGCGCTCAATCAGTTTCTGACAGGTTCCAAGTGCCTCTTTCTCTTTTCTCTGGTTTTCCTTTACCTGTTTTTCGTCCTTTTCTGTGGCCAACCGTACCACTGGCCGCAGTGGCTGCACAACTGTCTGATCATTGACAAAGCCATTTGGACGGACACAGGTGCCATACTCCAAGCCCTTTCCTGTCTCAACAATCACATTTTGTCCATTGGCCACGGTTAAGCCCATGGGATCAAAATAGTACTGCTTGCCGCCCGTTTTGAAGCGGACGCCGATAATTTCCGTCATGTAAAGGTTTCCTCCATCATAGTAACATGTATCCTATCTGTAACCAGGCTGAAATCTCTAATGAAATAGCTGTACTGTCAGCCATCCCAATACATGGCCGGCCCCCGGATGGTATACTGCATTTTCCTGGCAGGCGCTCAAAGCCCGTACAACGGTTACCGCCCGCTTTGGATTTCGGGCCAGCTCATGGGCTGCCTGTTCCTTTGCCACTGCCAACAGATCCATCAGCTGATCGCTTTTCAGCTTTTCCTGCTCCAAAGCCGCCATTCCTTCCGCTACAGCTAGCTCATCGCCTTCCAGCAGGAGCTGCGCAAGCTGTCTCCCTTTTTCCAACTGTTGCGGGTCTGTCGTCTCCTCCTCTGGGGGCAGCGCCAAATATTCACAGCGGGAGCGCACGGTGTCCAGCAGAGCGCCGGGTTGTCCGGTGAGCAGCAGAAACACCACATAGGGTGGCCCCTCCTCCAGTACCTTGAGTAGGGCGTTCTGGGCCGCAGGGTTCATGGCATCCGCGGGGTCGATGAGGTAAACCTTCCGCTTGCCCTCATTGGGTCGGATATACGCGTCAGCGCGCAGAGCGCGGGCCTGATCCACACTGATTTCCCGCTTTCCCTCCGCCGGGGCGATCCGGACCACGTCAGGATGGATTCCCGCAGCCACCTTCCGGCAGGACAGACATTGGCCGCAGGGCGGGCATACTTCCTGGCACAGATAGGCCTGGGTCAGCTTTCTGGCATACACGTCGCGGTTCTTCTGGCTGCCTCCGGTAATGAGGTATGCGTGGGATAACGTTTCGGGAATCTCTCTCACAGGCGCTCAAACTGTTCCACATCCACCACGAAAATGGTGGCCCCCCCCACCCGGACCTCCACCGGCATGGTGGGAATGTAACTGTAACTCATCTCTGTGGTAGTGGGAATCATCTGCTTACGGCTGTGGGAGTACTCCCGGATCACATCAATGGCAGCCTGCACTCTGTCTGCCTCCACGCCCACCAGTAAGGTCACATTGCCAGCCAGCAAAAATCCTCCCGTTGTGGACAGCCGGGTAGAGGAAAATCCATTCTTGGACAGGTTTTGCACCACTGCGTTGGCGTCATCGTGGTTGACAATGGCTATGATCAGTTTCATCATGATCCCCCTTTTCCGTTTCAGTGTACACAACCTCCGTGGTTGTGTCATCTTTATTATATCCTATTTCCTTCAAATAGACCAGATGTTTTTTCTCCAATCTCTCGCCGGGCGCCACCACCGGAACACCGGGAGGATAGGGGGCAATCTGCCCGGCGCAGATTTGCCCCTCACTCCCGTTCAGGGGCACTGTCCGCCGGGAAGCGAATAGGGCCCGCCGGGGAGTGAGCGCCCGCTGCGGCGGCTCAGGGGGCGGGGGATAGGTTTCAGTCTCCTCCTCTCCAACCCCCAGCTCCTCCAGCGCCTGTTCCAGCCGGCTCAGCCGTTCCCGGTCGTCGGCGCAGGTGAGGATAAATACCACATGGCCCCGGTCGGCCATCTCTGGAAAAATTCGCTTTCTGCGCAGGGCCTCTGCCATGGCAAAACCGTCGGCGCACCGGATGGTCAGTCGGGCTGGATCCAGCTCCACTTGGCCCGGGCATAGGGCAGGGAATCGCCGGCGCAGCCGGGCGGTCTGCCGGGCGGTCTCTTCATACCGCCGGACGCCTTCCCTCTCCATATAGTCCCTGGCCACGTCCAGCCCTGCCATCAGCAAGTAGGAGGGGGAGGATGAGCCGTACACTGACCCAATCCGCCGCAGTTCCGCCAGGGATAGACCATTGGCAAACAACAGGGCGCTCTGCCCCAGGGCGGGCAGGGTCTTGTGAGCAGACACCACCACCACGTCCGCCGCCCGGTAACCCTCATATCCCAGGAAGGGCAGGTGGGCCCCGTGGGCGCCATCCACCATCAGCTTGGCGCCATAGTCATGGCAAATCCGGGCGATAGCAGGTAAATCAGATAACACTCCATAATATGTTGGTGAGGTAATACATATAGTCTTAACTTCTGGATGTTCGTTCAGCATCTGCTCCACCGCTTCCGGCTGGATGGGCCCCGTCACTCCCTCCCGGTCCAGCCAGGGCCGGAGTAGGTAGTGAGGGGTGAGATCCAGCAGGGCCAGGGCGTGGTAGGCCGAACGGTGGCTGCCCCGGTCCAGTGCCACGGCACTCCCCGTCCCCGCCAGCAGGGCCAAGCCGGTGTGCATCCCTTGGGTAGATCCTCCTGTGAGAAACAGACAGCTATCCAAACCAAATCGCTGGGCCCACAACCGCTCCGCAGCCTCGATGGCGTCCCCGCCGGGACCAAACAGGTCGCCGGTCTCTCCGTTCTCGGTAAAGTCCAGGGCAACGTCGCCCAGGTGGTCAATCCGGAGCACCCCATGGTGTCCCGGCATATCAAAACGCAGCGGATGCTCCGCTGCCAGGCTTTTTAATCTGTCATACAGGGGGGTGGGCATTGGGTCAACCTCCTCGGATCGAGTTTCAAAACATCTCTTCCACCCAGTGCTTTGGGTGGGCATTCCAATAGCCTGGGTAGGAGGGCCGTCTCTGTCCGTCCAGATCCAACTGGTACAGCCGGAAGATGACCCGCAGATTCTTGGGTTGCCATTGCTCCTCATAAGAGTAACGATAAGTCATACCCAATTTTTCCATCACCCGACCGCTAGCTGGGTTCTCTACATCATGGGTAGCGGTAAGATAAGGCACTCCCATCCTTCTGAACTCGTCCACCACTGCCCCAGCGGCCTCGGCGGCAACCCCTTGACCCCACCAGCACCGGGCCAGTCCATAGCCCAGGTCAAAGCTGTCCGGTCCACCCACCGTCACGTAGCCCACCGGAGACAGATCATTCTTTGGGCAGATCGCATACCGACCTGGCCCCATGAGCTGTTTTTCCAAAAAATGTACACACTTTTCCAGGCTGTCCACTGGAAACCAAGGTAAAAAGCGGTTTACCTCCCGATGGGATAGGACGGGGAGCATAGCCAGGCCGTCCTCCCGCTGAAAGGGCCGAAGAAACAGCCGTTCCGTTTCCAGCATTGGATTGGCTTTTTCCATAACAGAACTCACTGTTCCTGTCCACCCAGAAAGGTGGCGGCCCTGGTCAAGGTCTCCCGGTCAGAGGAATGGGTAAGCAGGTCAATTGCCTTCTCAAAGGGCAAAAAGCGGATTTCAGACACTTCTTCTGGCTGACATACCGGGCTACCTGCTTCCGCTTCCGCTAAAAAAAACACCACATCTTTCGTCACATTCGGAGCGGGGAAATAAGTGATGACCTCTCGGAAGGGTTCCACAAACTTTACGGACAGACCTGTCTCCTCCCTGATCTCCCGCAGGGCGGTCTCGTGTTCTGTCTCAGATCCCTCCACATGGCCCTTACACAGCGTCCAGTGTCCCAGGACGCTGTGCAGTACCAGATAGGTCAAGAGCTCTCCCTGGCGCTGGAATATGACCGCCCCGCAGCTCTTTTCCCGACACATACATATGCCTCCCCGTGCTGTTTTTAGAAATTGTACTCCAGAGAAAACCGGTTTGCAACAAAAATCAGACCGCTCCGTCAAATGATGCGGCGGAGCGGTCCTCATTATCATACTCGCTTGCTGGGGTCGTAAGCCACCACTGTGCGGCGGTTAGGTTCGGTTCCAGTGGAATAGGTAGAAACGCTGGGGAAATCCTGGAGCGCGGCGTGGATCACATGGCGCTCATAGGCATTCATGGGTTCCAGGGTCACGTTGCGGCGATATTTCACCGCCTTTTGGGCGGTCTTGCGAGCCAACCGCTCCAGAGCTTCCTCCCGGCGGGCTCGGTAGCCCTCGGCATCCACATGGACGCGTACCCGGTGGCTACGCCCACGGTTGACCGCATAGCCGGTGAGCTGCTGAATGGCATCCAGCGTCTCCCCCCGGTGGCCAATGAGAGCGCCCATGTTTTCTCCTTCCAACACCACCTGATAGGTATCTCCATCCCGGGTGACCGCCGGAACGGCTTCCACCCCCATATGAGCGAACAGGCCGGTTTGGAACTTCACGATAGCATCGGCCACCGGATCCTCTTCCGTCTGGACCTTAGCCTCTGAAACCGCAGAAGCGGACACTGTCTTGGATGTCGCAGGCCCCTCCGGCTCAGATTGTGTCTTTTCCAGACCGGGCCGACGCTCCCTCCTTGGTTTTGACTGTGGGGCAGGCTGCTCCGGTTCTTTGACCGGGGCGGGCGCGGGCTCATCAGGCGCCTCATAGGTCAGTTTAACCTTGGCCGGAACAGAGCCAATCCCCAGAAACCCAGTCTTGCCCCGCTCCAAAATCTCAACAGACACATCGTCACGATCCAGCCCTAGCTGAGCCAGCCCCTTGGCAATGGCCTCGTCTTCGGTCTTGGCTGTGACTTCAATATATTTTTCCACGAAGCTGCACTCCTTTAACTTTTGGACTCAGTTTCCTCTGTCTCAACAGACTGATCCTCCGTCTTTTCCCCCTCTGTTGAACTTTCCCGCTCCACAGCCGGCTCATAAGTTTCCTTCTTTTCCTCTGGAATGGGAATTCCATTCTCTTTCAAAATCGCCTTTTCCTCCTCGGTGAGGTGCTCTGGATCCTCCTCTGGCTTTTTCTTCCGGAAACGCTCATTGGGATCGTGGTAGGGAGTGATGGGATAGCGGTTGGGATCATAGGCTCGGCCCCGAGCATAAGCCCGGATGCCCTCCCGGCTGGCAGTCAAATCCATTCCTTTTTCCTTGTGGGTGTTTTGAGTTCTCTTGCCCTTCTTATAGGTACCGGCGGCAATGGCAGCGGCCTTACGCTCGGCAGCAATACGGCGGCGCTCCTTCTCCTCCTCCTTGGCCTTCCGGGCCTGTTCCTCCATTTCCCTCTGGGCGGCCTGATAGTCCTTGCGCAGAATTTTACCGGCCAATACTTCTTGCACCATCATCAGCAGGGAGTTGGAAATCCAGTAGATACACAGACCGGCGGGCATGGAGTAACCGATCCACAAAGAGATGATCGGTTGAAGAATATACATGGTACGGTTGGTGGATGCGGCGGCTGCGTCCTGTCCCCGGTTCATCCGGTTGGTCCGCTGGGATACCATCATGGAGATCACAGAGAGAACTGCCGAGACAATGGGCATCAGGAACAGACCCACAGACTCCCGGCTTACGCCATCCGCCCAAAAATTCAGGCTGGGAATTTGAGACAGATCCAGTCCCAAAAAGCTGAAGTTGATAATGAACAAACTGGATCCGGCGGCTGCTTCCGCCGCGGCCAGATTGCTTGGAGTAAGCATGGAGGACAAGGTCAGCTCATTAAAGCCGGCGCCAGCCTCAAAGGCACTTCCCATCACGTCCTTCCAGTTCAGGGCGGTGGCCACGGATTCGATTGCGGTATCGCTCAGTCCCATCATGTATCGGAAGGGACGGCGGATAATAGCATACAGGGGCATCAGAATCAGCAGGGGAATAAAGGACCACAGACAGCCGCCAGTGGGACTGACCTTGTTCTCCGCGTAAAATTTTTGAACTTCCCGGTTGTACCGGTCCTTATCATTTCCGCAGCGCTTCTGGATCTCCTTGAGCTGATTGGACACCAGATTCATTTTGATCATACCCTTTTTCCCCTTCAAATTCAGAGGAAACAGGATGATCTTGACCACCACGGTAAACAGGATCAGCGCGATGCCGTAGCTGTTGAACAGGTTGCAGAATACTTCCAGCAGCCAACTGAACGGCGTCATGACAATTTGAAGAAAATCCATACGGGGCCTCCTATTTTGTTACAGATGATCTCCAGTGCCCTTTTGGCGGCACCGGGTCATAGATGAAAGACTTCTCCCTGTGAAATGGGTGGCAGCGCAGAAACCGCCAGATAGACAAGAGGCTTCCCTTCAGGGCGCCGTGAACTTCCACCGCCTCCAAAGCATAGGTGGAACAGGTTGGAATGAACCGGCAGCAAGACGGTCGACCCGGAGAGATTTCCCTGCGATAAAAGCGGATCAGCGCCAGCAGCAGACGTTTCACTCTTCAATCTCCCCTTTTTCAATCAGGCCGAGCTTGTCCGCCAGCTTGAGAAAAGAGCTGTCCAACTGCCGGTAAGTGCTGTGAGCCGACCGTACACGAGCCACGATGACCACATCCACGCCGTTTTTCAGCGATGCCTCATGAAGGCGGTAGATCTCCCGCAAACGGCGGCGGACCCGGTTTCTCACCACAGCGCATCCCACCTTAGTAGATACGGTAAAGCCAAGCCGGTTCTCCCTTCCTCCGTTACGCCTTACATAGAGGGCAATCCTACCATCCGCCGCGGTTTTTCCCCGTTGATACAGCCGGCGAAACAGGTAATTTTCCTTCAGCGACACCGTTTTTTTCACAGAAATACCCCTTTCATCAGGGTTAGCTCGGGATGCTGCGGAAACGGACACAGGGGCGAGGGAATACTCCCGCGCCCCAGACTGTTCCTATTCATCCCGATGTTTCCGCCATCAGTGAGTCAGGCGGGCGCGGCCCTTCACACGACGGCGAGCCAAAACCTTGCGGCCGTTGGCGGTGGCCATGCGCTTACGGAAGCCGTGGACCTTGGAGCGGTGACGCTTCTTGGGCTGATAGGTACGAACCATACGGAAACACCTCCTGCATAAAATGGCGGCGGCACAACCACCGCTTCCACAACGTCTCCGTAAAGGAAACGCGGTTTACACTCTATGCGCCAGCAGATGGCGCATAGGGGATTATACCGGATTTTCTCCGTTCTGTCAATGAAATCTCAACAAAAAGGCACTCTTTTTCCGAAACCATAGTATCTTGTGTTTTTTTCGTTTTCACAAAATGAGTTTTCTTTTCCAACCATTCTGATTTTCTGCCAACATAAACGATATCCTACATTATAAAATAAGAAATGGAAAAAGCCCTTGTGAAAGGTTTTGCTTTTTGTTATAATTAAATGGTTATCATACGCACATTTTGAGGTGACACCATGTCGATGAAATCAGCCGCCGACGTATGGGAAAAAGTAAAGAGTCTGATGGAGGCCGATATGACTTCTGTCTCCATTGAAACCTGGTTTGGTGATGTGGAGGCCGTGGCGATGGACGACACCAGACTGATCCTGTGCGTGCCTACGGAATTCAAACGGAATATCATCAAATCCAGATTCATTCCAATCGTGGAGAAAAGCCTTCGGGAACTGTTTTCTTTTGATATTGGGGTGGTCCTACTCCTGCCAGAAGACCGGATCAGGTATCAATCTGAATCCCAAACTCAAAAATCTGACAGTCCCTACCAGTCCTATACCTTTGATCGTTTCGTGGTAGGCTCCACCAATAAATTTGCCTTTACCGCCGCAGAAAAGGTAGCTGATGAGCCAGGAGGGGCCTATAACCCTCTGTTTATTTACGGGCAGTCCGGACTGGGCAAGACCCACCTACTCCATGCCATTGCCAATCGGGTACGGCAAAACCACCCCAACTATCGAATCATGTATATCAAAAGTGAAGATTTTGTGAATGAACTGATCACCAATCTCCGGCGGGGTGTGGACATGCAGGAGTTTCGCAATAAATACCGGACGGTGGACCTGTTTCTCATGGATGATGTACAATTCATTGCCGGAAAGGACTCTAGCGAGGAGGAGTTATTTCATACTTTCAATACCCTGTACGAGCAGGGAAAGCAAATCGTATTTACTTCTGACCGACCGCCTCAAGAAATGCTTCGACTGGAACAGCGGCTCAAAACTCGGTTCGAGCAGGGCCTGCCCGCCGATATTCAGCCTCCAGACTATGAAACCCGCATGGCCATTCTGAAAAACAAATCTCTGGAGCGAGGAATCGTCCTGCCCGACCCAGTGCTCAGCTATGTGGCAGAAAACATCACAGCCAATGTCCGTCAGATTGAAGGGGTAGTCAACAAGATCATGGCCTTTCAAGAATTGATGGGCGCCCAAGTGGACGTGGAAAATACCATCCGGGCGGTGCGGGATATTCTCCGTGCCAAAGAGGACTTTCTGCCCTCCGCCGAGACAATTATTCAGGAAGTGGCACGATTCTATGAACTGGACAGCGACGTTCTTCGAGGACAAAGTCAGAATAAAGAGGTAGCCACAGCCCGTAACGTGGCGATGTATATCATTCGGGAGATGACGCAACTTTCCCTGGCGGAGATTGGACAGCAGTTCGGCGGCCGCCACCATTCCACTGTCCTCAATTCCATCAACCGGGTGGAAAAAAACATGAAGGAGCAGCCTGAACTTACTGAAATTATCCGGGATATCACCAACGCAGTAAACTCATCCTATTGACCCCGCCCAGGAAGAGCGGTCTTTTCCACCACGAACTTCAACACTGCTGCGGACTGTTCTGTGGAACTGTGTGGAAACTGATCTGACACTTTCCCGATCTGCCCGTCTTGTGGAAATTTTGTGGAACCTTTCATGAGCCGCAAATACTTTCGTACCAACCATTATCCTAATTTTCCACAGGTTCCACCGCATCTACTATGTACTACGAAATATAAAAACCTCCCCTATTACTTCCAGTGGGGAGAGAAAGGAAGCTTGTCATGAAATTTTCCTGTGAGAAAGCTCTACTACAAAGCGCTGTCACCACAGCCGGCCGCGTTGTGGCCTCCAAAAGTTCTATCCTGGCTTTGGAAGGCGTGCTGCTCGAGAGCACGAAGGGCGGCCTGCAGGTCAGCGGCTACAATCTGGAGACTGGTATTGTTACCCAGGTAGAGGCCAGCGTCGCCCAAAGTGGCGCCATCGTTCTGCCTGCCCGTCTGTTTGGAGAGATCATCCGGAAGCTCCCGGACGATATGGTGGTTGTGTCCACCGATGGGAACAAGGTACACATCGACTGCGGACCCACCTCCTTTGACATTATGGGCAGCAGCGCAGAGGAATTCCCCGAACTGCCCACGGTAGATGAGGGCAACAGCCTGGTGATGGGACAAGGTACTCTGCGTTCCATGATTTCCCGGGTGATTTTTGCTGTCAGCAACAACGATGGAGGCCGCCCGATTCACACCGGCGCTCTTTTTGATGTGAATGGCGAGGAACTGACCATGGTGGCGGTAGACGGCTACCGGCTGGCCCTCCGCCGGGAGAAGATGGTGGGAAAGGCCGGGGCGGAGCAGTTCTCCTTCGTAGTGCCCGGCGCCGCTCTGAACGAGGTGGACAAGATCTGCGCGGACAGCGATGAGGAGATCACCGTGACCGAAGGGGCCCGCCATGTCACCTTTCTGATGGGTTCAACTCTTTTGATCGCCCGGCGGCTGGAGGGAGAGTTTCTCAACTACCGCCAGACCATCCCCCAGAACAACTCTATCTCGCTGGAGGTGGATACCGCCGCGCTGCAGCTGTCCATCGACCGGGCGTCCCTGATCATCAACGACAAGTTGAAGAGCCCGCTTCGGTGCAAGTTCGAGGACGGCTCCTTGTCTATCGCTTCTAGAACTGCCATTGGATCCGCCTTTGACCGGTGTCCAATCACTGGTGATGGAAAAGGACTGGAAATCGGATTTAATAACCGGTTTCTCATGGATGCGGTGAAAGCCGCCCCTGCGGAACAGGTGCGTCTGGAGTTGAATACACCCACGTCTCCCTGCCTGATCCTGCCCAAGGAGGGGGAGGCGGACAACTTCCTCTATATGGTGTTGCCCGTACGACTGAAGGCGGGGGAGTAAGGAAGAGAGAGTCCTAGAGGAGGGGGAGAGTATGAGGGAAGAGCGGGTGAAAATCGCCACGGAATTTATCAAGCTGGACGCTTTGCTGAAGTATGCCAACGCTACGGCCACCGGCGGAGAGGCCAAAGCCGTCATTCAGGAGGGCGGCGTGTTGGTCAACGGGGAGGTCTGTACCATGCGGGGAAAGAAGATCCGACCCGGTGACCGGGTGGAACTGGGCGGGGATCTGACCCTGGTGGTGGAATGATTGTCAAGGCGGTCACTCTGGACTTTTTTCGGAACTATACCCATCTGGAAGTGTCCTTTGATCCTGGGGTCAATGTAATTGTAGGAGAGAACGCCCAGGGAAAAACGAACCTGATTGAGGCGGTGGCCTATCTCTCCTCCGCCTCCTCCCACCGGGCCAGGTATGACCGGGAGATGATCCAGTTTGGAATTGACCGAGCCTTTCTGACGGCGGAGATTTTCAGCCGCCAGAGGGATTATACCCTGGAGGCCCAGCTTACCCGGGGCGTGCGTCGGCAATTGTGGTCTAACGGGGTGCGACTGAAATCTGCCGCTGAGTTGTCTGGACTGCTCACCACGGTGCTGTTCTGCCCAGAGGACCTCTACCTCATTCGGGAAGGGGCCGGGGCGAGGAGAAAGTTTCTGGACAGCTGCATCTGTCAGTTGCGTCCCAAGTATGCCGCCGCCCTGTCGGAGTATCACAGGCTGCATGAGCAGAAGCTTAGGATTCTGAAGGACTGGGAGGAGAAGCCATCCCTGCTGGAGGCCCTGGACGACTACTCCCTGCGCATGGCCCAGTGCGGCGCTGTTCTGATTCACTACCGGGCCCATTTTATCAAAAAGTTGAACCAGGTTGCCCCCGGTATCCATGCCGAATGCTCCGGGGGACGGGAGCGGCTGCGCCTGGGCTACGACACCGTCTCTACCATCACTGATCCCCTGGCACCGGCAAAGCAACTGCTGGGACAGCTGTTGGACCACCAGGAGCGCCACCGGCAGGCGGAGATTGAGTCCCATGCCTGCCTTACCGGACCCCACAGGGATGAGCTGACCATAGAGATCGACGGGAACCCTGCCAAGGCCTTCGGCTCCCAGGGCCAGGTGCGTACCGCGGCCCTGTCCTTGAAAATGGCCGCCCGGGACATCTTCTATCAGGATACCGGCGAATGGCCGGTTCTCCTGCTGGACGACGTACTGTCCGAGCTGGATCACCGCCGCCAGGAGTATGTCCTTAACCGGATCACCTCCGGCCAGGTCTTCATCACCTGCTGTGAGGAGGAAAAACTGGCCAAGCTGCGGGCGGGGAAGGCCTTCCATATCCACGACGGCCGGCTGGTGTGAGGAAGACCTGGTTCGGCGCAAGTGCGCCGTACAAGCATTTTTGCGGAGCAAAAATCTTGGCGCAGACCGAATTCATTTCGGTCGAGCAGGATGATTCCGGGGCCCCCGCGGGCCCTTGGCCCGTGGGGAACTTCATCACCTGCTGCGAGGAGGAAAAACTGGCCAAGCTGCGGGCCGGGAAAGCCTTTCATATCCACGACGGCAGACTGGTGCCATAGCACGGGGGGCGTTTCTTCATGTATCTGTATCTGGGACAATCGGTGAGCGTGCCGGAGGCCGCCGTGTTGGGTATCTTCGATTTAGACAATACTACCTGGTCCTTCCGCACGCGCCGCTTTTTAGTGCGGGCGGAGGGGACGGGCCAGGTGGTCAATGTGGGCAGCGATCTGCCCCGGTCCTTTGTCCTGTGCCAGCAGGGCGGGGAGGAGGCAAGGGTTTACCTGTCCCAGGTAAACACCGCCACCCTGATCCGCCGGGTGGAGCAGAACGGATTTGAATAAACGGGAGGTAAAGCATATGGAGCCTATCAATTATTTGTGGAAAGACAGAAAACGCTATTTCGGCCTGCCCATCAGCTTCACCCGGTACCGCCTGAGCGAGAACCGGATCTTCCGGGAGACGGGGCTTTTCAATCTGAAGGAGGAAGAGGTGCTCCTCTACCGGGTGCGGGATCTGGAGCTGACCAGGTCGCTGTGGCAGCGCATCTTCCGCGTGGGGACCATCTGCGTCTATTCCTCCGATAAGACGTCTCCCCATATGGACCTGGTCAGTGTGCGGGACCCAAAAATGGTCAAGGAGCTGATCTATCAGAAGGTGGAGGAGGCCAAGACCGCCCGGCGCATGCGGGCCACCGAGCTGGTGGACGATGGGTTTGAGCCGGATGAGGAGCGGGTGGATGACACGGATTTCTGCCCCATGGAATAGAGGCGTGAAGTACGCTCCCGCCGGCTTTTGGTTGGAGCGGCGTTTTGACGTGAGAACAGTAAGCGGAGGAACACACTATGTCTGAACAGCAGGAACACAATCCCACCATGGTGGAACACGAGTACGGCGCCTCGGAGATCCAGGTGCTGGAGGGGCTGGAGGCGGTGCGCAAGCGCCCCGGCATGTATATCGGTTCCACCTCCGCCTCCGGTCTGCACCATCTGGTGTACGAGATCGTGGATAACGCCATCGATGAGGCGCTGGCGGGATATTGCGATAGGATCACCGTGGAAATTCTGGACGGGGACGTCATTCGGGTAACCGACAATGGCCGGGGCATCCCCGTGGACATCCAGCCCCAGACCGGGCGGCCCGCCCTGGAGGTGGTGTACACCGTCCTCCACGCCGGCGGCAAG
>ERZ780149.863-NODE-863-length-37117-cov-11.586720_pt1 | contig 37117 bp, 39 predicted proteins | sample MGYA00511367_ERZ780149 | MGnify/ENA primary metagenome ERZ780149 (study PRJEB29588, sample SAMEA2153852) | human gut metagenome | biome: human gut; feature: human-associated habitat; material: faeces | place: Denmark | collected 2008/2010 ... | reverse complement strand
TATAATCTCGTTCTTGTTATTTGTAATTATTAGCCTAATATTAATATATTTCATTTATATTAAAAATTCTATATCTGTTTATTCTCTAATTATAGAAGATAATAATTTTGATGAATTAAATTCAACTGTAGTTATAACTAATAAAATAAATATACTAAATTTTAATAAAATAGTTAATAACGATAATATTAAGTTATTAAGTTTATATTATGAAGATAAAAGTGGCAAGAAAAATGAAGTTTTTAGTGGGAAAAACGAAAACTATTATATTGAAGAAAGTAGAAGTTATGACGAGTATTTTTTAGATAAATTAATCAATAATAAAGTTTATCTTGAAGTAAGTTATGAGAACACTGATAGAATAGATGTTATACCAATAAGTGTTGAGAGAAAATATATAAATGATAACATTTTTCCAAGAAAGATTAATTATGCTGTTGATCCTAAAAATAAATTATCTAATATAGATTTAAATGAAAAAATCTCTTTATTAGGATTTGAAAATATAGATGGCTATTACGAAAAAAAGATAAATAGTTCTGCCATTATGAGATTTAATATTGATACAATGAATTTAATTGTAGAAGTAAATATTGCTGATGATTTTGCAAAGCTAAATAATAACTATTTTACTGATTCAATTTTATGTGAAAAAATTAACAAAGATGGTATGATTGAAAATAAAGAATTAAATATATTGAAAGAAAAAGATTGTGAAACAAAAAAATGTAGTTCTATCGAAGATTATGCAATGTATATAAATTATATAAAAAATAGGTTAAAGTGAGCATTCTACTACTTGTAGAGTGCTTTTTTTGAATTCTATGTTATAATCAACTTAAGGAAAGGTGAGATTTTGAAAAAGAAATTTATACTATTTGCAATTTTATTAATCAGTGCTATTTCAACAACATCTGTGTATGCACAAGAAAATTCAACTTTACATAAAACACAAAGTGGTATATCTATAGAAAATAGCGTTTACGAAAAACTATGTGAAATATATTCTAAAAATTATATTGAAACAATTAGCCAAAAAGAATACAAAATAATTACTTCTAATGATTTAGATGAAGTTAAAATTAATGAATATTACGATCCAGGGACAATAACAAGAGGTTCTTACTTTTCATCAAATGCTAAAACTATTAGAATAGTTAAAAATGGTAATTATATTACATTGATGGCAGCATGGAAAAATGTGCCAAATATAAAAAGTTATGATGTAATAGCTATAAGATTAGATAATGTTTCTTTAAATGGTGAATTTACATTTAAGCAGATGTATGTATCGAATGGTAAATTGACTGCTTCTTACGATAGTTATAAACAAAGCTTTTCTAATGGATTTGGTAGTTCTTTTAAAGTTAAAAATGGTAGTAGTTTAGAACTTTCATTAACTTTTATGGTAAGTGGAAGTGGTACAATTTATGGAAGTTATCAACATGCAAGTACGACAGCTACATTGGAAGAAAGTAAAAAATATACAATTTCACATTTAGGATATGGCAAAGTTATTAAGTTTAATGATAATGTAAAAAAGAAATATGATGCTATGACTGGTGTTGATTTGAATATTTAAGTTTCATAAAACTATCAAATTTTGAAATTTGAGTATAAATATGATTTAAACCATCCATGGCAAGTTTAAGTCATTAAGTTAGGAGATGATACGTAAGATAAAAAAATAAAAAAACAAAATTAAGAAAAGGAGATATTATGAAAAAGAAAATTTTATTATTTTTGGGTATTTTAGTGATTACAATTTTTGGCATTACTTCAGTAGATGCTTCCAGTTTATCTGATAATGATTACATGAATTATATAAAGCAAAATGAAAATATGTTAGAACTTTCAAATAGAGTAGAGCAAGAGATGCTTAAATATAATGGGAAATATCCATCGTATTATGGAGGTATGTACATAGGTGATAATGCCGCAAATTTAGTTTTACAAATTGTTGAAAAAAATATACCAGATGTACAATCTAACGATTTTTCTTCTTATGAAAAGATTATAAAAATGGATGATGCAATAAAAATTGAATATGTTATGAACTCTTATACAGAATTACAAGATGCTTATGAACAAATAAATAACTATTATAAAGCAGTTGATTATGAAGTGGCAAAGGCAGAATTTAACGAATACTCTGCACATTATGTTGATGTTAAAAGCAATTCTGTTGTTGTGTCTGTTTATGATAACAATGCTAAAGTAAGAAATGCTAACAGTGAAATAATAAAACAAGCTCTAGCAACAAAATTTAAAGAGAATGTACTTAATTCAAATGTTGTTAAATTTGAGAGTGGACAAAAATTAGAGAATGAGGCAACTCCTATTAATGCAGGTCAAGGAATTTCCGTACCTGGTGGAACTTGTTCAATGGGATATCGAGTAAAAATTGGTGGTAAGGCAGGATATATTACTGCAGCACATTGTTTCAGTGGCAATGGTCAATCAGCAACAGGCGGTACAGTTAAAAAGTGGAAAGAAGGCGGCAAAGTAGATGCAGCATTTGTACAAACAACATCTTCATTTGAGCCATTAAATTTTTTAGCTCACCCAAGCAACGGCATCACTAAGTTAAATAATACAATGTGTCCAATACTTAGAGTTGGTAGTGCTATTGCTCATGATGGAGTAACTTCTGGATATAAAAGTGGAACCATTAAATCTTTAAGTTATTCTGGAAATTTTGACGGTATTGCTTTTACGAATTTAATTACAGCTAATTATGTTTCTGCAGGTGGAGATAGTGGAGGAGCGGTATTTGTACCATCTTCTAATGGAGAAGGTTTAGTTGCTGGAATACATAAAGGTTCTGTTAATAGTACTACAAAAGTTTTCGTTAATGCAGATAATATATATGCAGCATTTGGGTATTCAAGATATTAAAATATAGAAATAGGTTATTATGTGCTATTATATAATAGCCTATTCTTTTATTAAAAATAAATTATGGTTTGTTTTTAATATTTATTTACAAAAATATGTTATAATGTAATTGTATTATTTAAGGAGGAAATTGTGAAAAAAAACTTTTTAACTTATTTTTTAGTTATAATAATTGCCCTTACACTTACTGGATGTGGTAAAAAAAATAAACTAAATAGTTTAGGTGGGGATGAACCATTAAGAAAAGATTATTCAGATATTGTATTTAGAATTTCAAAGAGAAATAGTGCTTGTATACCTACTGAGTTAGTTTTCTACAAAGATGGAACTTACGAACTATTTACAGCATATAAAGCTTGTAAACCTAATCAAACTTGCACTGACATACTAAAATATACTAAGTCAATTAAAGGACAATATGATTATGATATTATGAAAATTGTAGAAAATAGTGTAAATTCTGCTGACAAATCATATATGAATGAAAATAGACCAGAATATGAAATTTATATGGGCAATTCTTATGTGGAAAAAGGTTATGGATATTATTATACCATTGAAAATGGACAAACTAACAAGTATCTAGAAGAATTATTAAATGAAATAGATGTAAATTTAAAAGTTTGCGCTGAACCAGAGTATATTGATTAAAGTAATTTATAATTATATACTTTTTGTCAAGTTTATGTTAAACAATTTAAAGGAACAAAATAGAATTATTAATGACCATTTATATACAAAATAGATATTAATTTATTAGAAATTCACAATCAAGTGAATCTCTATTCAAATGTAAAAATTATAGTAAGAAATAATATAATACATTATGTGTTGATAATAAGTGAAATGGAGGTAAAAACAATATGAAACGAGTTACCTTGATTACATTGATGTGTATATGCGTGATTTTAGGAATGACTGGTTGCGGAAAGTCAAAAAAAGAATTTGATATTGGAAATAAGTCTGATATTAAGATTTCACAAAATGATGTTACAATGACTATTAAAGATGGAACATTAACAAATAGCGGTGCAACTTTAATTTTAACTAATAATAGTGATAAAAATTTTCAATATGGAAATCCATATGAAATAGAAATTAAAAAAGATGGAGAATGGCATAAAATAAATGTGGAATTGAATTTTACTTTACCCGCATTTCACCTATTGCCAAAAGAAAGCAAAGAAATTGAACTTAATTGGGAAAATGAATATGGTAAACTTTCAAAAGGTACTTATAGAATCATAAAAGGAATTAATTATGAATACGAAGAGGGAAAATACAAATCTTTTAATGTAGCCGTTGAGTTTACTATCAATAGAAATTAAATATAAATAGGAAAGTAATATTCGGTTATTGGAAACCTGCATACTAAAAGGGAGAGCTTTGTTGCTCTCCTTAATTTTTTTGTTTAGAAAGTAGGATTTTTTTACTGCTAATTTACTGCTATTACTTAATTATTAGTTATTTATTACCATCTTTTAAAAAACTATAAATAACTGATAATTTTAAGATAATCCATAAAAATGCTCTTGTAGTATCCTTTTCATCAATTTCAGAAGAAAGCCCATACTCATTTATGATGTCATAATGTACAGGTAAATTTAGTTTTCTGTTATCGTTTCTAAATAATTTATTTAATAAATCATCAACTATATAATCTGCACTATCTTCTACTACATAGTATTTATTTTCATTATCTTGTTTGTTTGAATAACTAAAAAAGTCTAATATTTCATCAATATCATAATTATTATCTTTAATTAAATTATAGTTATTCATTTTTTTAATTTTAGATAAATAAAAGTTTATTGTATCTTCTATTATTTGTTTTTGTTCTTTACTGTTTTTTTTGTTAAAGTCTGGGATTACATCTAATAATTCATAATGATAAACAATACTTCTTATTTTTGAAATCCTTTCTTCAAAACAATTTACTACATTTACTACTTCATTATCTTTAATTTCTTTTTTCATTAGTTTTAGCTCCTTTTTTCTAATCTACCTACTTTCTTACACACACATATTTCGTCAATTTTTTTCCTTGTAATATAATATATTAGCTATAACTTACTACATAGTTGGTATGGTTAAATATTACATAACTTATTACAATAGTAGTAAGTTAAGAGTAAGGAAGTGATGATTATTAAGAGCAAAAATTATTATGAAAATCATGCTCGTAAGATTCTAGCAAATAATATTGTCTATTTTAGAATTAAGAAGAATTGGTCACAAGAAGATTTTGCCGATGAACTTGGGACAACTTCTACTTATGTTTCTGGTTTAGAAAATGCTAAAAGAAATACGAGGATTGATTATATAGGTCATATTGCTGATACTCTTGGTGTTTCTATTGAAGATTTATTTATAGAAAGACCAACCGTAACTAATCACCGAATACCTAGACGATAAGAATGCTAATAGTATTCTTTTTTTATGTGCCAATTCCATTATAACACCAAAATTACAGTATTTCATTTGTTTTAATACTTTTTTTATGAATCTTGTTATAAAATAATAGGAAAACTAAATTATTGTGATATAATTAAATTGTAGGTTAGGAGGTAAGATAGAATGAAAAAATCAGAAATGATAGAAGTTTTAGCAAATAAAACAGGATTAACAAAAGCAGATTGTGAAAAAGTTTTTAATGCAACTTTTGATTTATTTAAAGATGAATTAGCAAAAGGTGAAAAAGTTTCAGTTTCAGGATTTGGTGTATTTAAGATTTCTGAAAGATCAGCAAGAGAAGGAAGAAATCCTCAAACAGGGGAAAAAATTAAAATTGCAGCTAGTAAGTCAGTTAGTTTTAAAGCAGGAACTGAATTAAAAACTAAAATTAACTAATTAAATAATAAGTTAAATTAAATGAAAATCTATAAGCAGTAATGACAAAAGTTATTACTGCTTATTTTTTTAGGAAGTGTGAAAAATATGTAGAAAAATAAGTACAATCTTAATTATGTTATAAGTAGGAAAATTATACAGAAATGTAGGAAGTACCACCTCTAATTGCTTATGGAATTTGTAATTAAGCATTGTTTGAAGAGTGGTGGTGCTATGAAGATATACTATGAAATTATAGTAGTAAAAAAAATTGATTTTATAATAAAAGAGGATGTCAAAGATATTCGTTTATGGGATATTTTTGACATCTTTTTTTGTTTAATCAAAGCAAATAATTTTATTCGTGGACCTCCATATCAATTTGAATTTTAAAAATTTGAATTGATAGGAGGATAGAAATGCAAAAGCATTTAAATAGAAATAAAGATAAATATAATCCATATACATTGGATATTGATGAAGAAACAAATACTTATATAGTAGAGTTTAAGGATACAAAAAACATTATTCATAGAGTAGAAGTATCAGAGAAAGTATATGAAGCATTTGATAGATTTGAACTTGAAGATATTTCACAAATTCATAAAATCAAAAAATATATAGAAAGAAATGAAGTATATGAGGAAACACTCTTTCATAAGTCAATAAATGCCTCTATTTCAGTTGAAGATGAAGTAGAGTATAAACTATTAAGTGAGAACTTAAAAAGTGCTATAAACGAATTAAATGATATTCAGAAAAGAAGAATACAAAAATATTTCTTTGAGAATAAAACTTATGAGGAAATAGCTAGTGAAGAAAACTGTTCAAAAGTTGCAGTTAAATACTCTATTGATATAGCTCTTGAAAAAATTTCAAAAAAAATTAAAATTTAGACTTAACTTTTTGCTTATAAAGTGCCAAACAAGTGAGAGGGATAAATATTATCTTTTCTCACTTGTTTCATTTTTGAAACTAATTGATCTTTGACAATTTGGTTAATCACTTAACAAATACATTCTCATTATAACTGGAAACGGTTAGCACATTAGTAAGTACGCTTGTCGGTAAATACTTGACTATAAATATTAAGTTGCTCTTAATACTGCGATAACAAGTAATGAGTATAATGATACTTTTGAGTAGCCACAGACTCAATCAATGGGCTCAACTCTGTGAGAACCACAGAGAGGTGAAATTCCTATGGAACTAATTAGCAATTAGTCGTTTGTTAAGTCCCTGTATTAGGGGAGTGAGTATAATTCTAATACATAAATAAGAAAGGAAAAATAAAAAATGAAAGAAAAAGAATATAATATAAAATTTAAAAAAGTAAGTGAAAATGAAATAGTAGTAAGTGCTAAAAATAAGAAAGATGCTATGAATAAAGCAAGGGAGTTATTTAACTCTGATTTAAAGGATATAGATATAAATAATATTACTAAGTATTATTATGTAATTGAAATAAACAATAAAGAAATGTTAGTAAAGGTTAATAATGGAAAGATATAAGGTTATAGTAATAAAAAAATATGTCTTTGATTTAGATGGAAAAGATAAAAAAGGAGTAATGGAACAATTAGATTATATTGTTAATGAAACTAAATTACTTGATATGCCTTATGTTAAAAAAAATTTAAAAGTTAAAATTAAAAAAATAAGAAGAAAAATTAAAGGAGCTTAAAATGGAAAATATGTTAATTTATAGTGTTAAAGAAGTTGCAAAAATATTACATACTAGCCCTAATTATGTTTATAGTTTGATAGAAAAAGGATACTTACCAGCTATTAAGTTGGGTAGTGTTAAAGTTTTAAAAACTTCATTAGAAAACTTTTTAAAAGAAAATGAGGGAAAAGATTTTTCTAATTTATCAAATGTTGATAATTTGGATTTATCTATAAAAATCAAGTAATAAATGGGTAATGTCTATATACAGAAAAGAGGGAAGGTATATCAATATCAGTTTGCTATTGCACCTGTTAATGGTAAAAGAAAATATATAAACAAATCAGGATTTAGAACTAAGTCAGAAGCTATTGAGGCAGGTAATAAAGCATATAATGAATATAAAACAGCTGGTGTACCTTTTAAGGAATGTAATATATCTTATAGTGATTATTTAGATTATTGGTTAGAAAATTATTGTAAGGTTAATCTTAAATATAATACAATACAATCTTACAAATCACTAATAAATAAATATATAAAGCCAAAAATTGGAATGTATAAGCTTTCAACTATAACAAGTGTAGGACTAAATACATATATTAGTAATTTATGTGAGGAGTACGATTTTTCAAGGTCATATTTTAAAAATATATTAAAAGTAGTAAAAGGATCTTTTCGTGATGCTTGTACTAAATATGGTCTTATAAAATATGATCCTGCTATACAATTAAGATTACCAAAGATGGATAAATATGAAGAAGATATTAAACATTTATATTCAAAGGAAGAAATAGAAAGAATACTTGAAAGATTTAAAGATAATAGTCCATTTACTTGTGCCTTTTTAACATCTTGTTTTACCGGTATGAGAACAGGAGAAGTATTTGCATTAACTTGGGATGATATTGATTTTGAAAATAAAATAATTGATGTTAAACATAGTATCTATGATAAGCCAAAAGATATAAAAGGTAGATGGTATATAGGAACAACTAAAACTTTTAAAGGAAAAAGAAAAATACATATGAGTGAAACTCTATGTAATGCTCTAATAAATTTTAAGAAAAGGCAAGACTATATAAAAAAAATAAGTGGTTTAAATTATACTTATTATCATATAGAGGATGTTGTAAACGAGTATGGTAAAAAAATTGAACAAAGAATTGTTAAAAGTAGTTTAAGTGATATAAACTCCCAAAAAATTGATTTAGTTTTTGTTAAGGAAGATGGAACTTATGTTGGAACTGATTTAATAAATTATCCTTTTAAAATTATACATAATGAATTAGGAATAACAAAATGTAGATTTTACGATTTAAGAGGAAGTTATGCTACAACGATATTAAAGAATGGAACAGAATTACGAGATGTTGCTGATATATTAGGACACAATAATGTTGAAACCACTGAAAACTATTACATATCAAGCACTAATGATTCGAGAAAAGAAGCAACTGTTATTTTTGACAATGTTATGAACTCTGATGTTATAAATAAAATAATCAAATACGAGGTATAGCATTGTTTTTTCTTTGAAAAAAGTGTATAATAATATTAGTTAAATATAGATGAACCACATTGTTTTATAACAAAACTGCAAATTTATGTTTTGTACATTTTACTATTAATGTTTATTATTATATAATGTGATTAAGCAAATGCAAACAATGTTTGTAATTTGTTTGTAAATCACAAAAAAAGATAATACTAATAGTACCAATAATACCATAAATAAAAACTGTTATTAGTCTAGTAAATAAAGAAATAACAATAGTTATGATAATATAATAAATACTATAAATACTAGAAAAAATAGTTCATGTGGAAGTGGTAAGAAATATAAAAATTGCTGCGGAAAGTAAGATAATGAGAAAATAATAATTTCTTATCAATAATGTATTAAAAATATATAACAAAATGAAGATGCTTGATTAAATAAAGAGGCATTAGCAGAACTCTTTAACATTGATAGAAGTGGTATTGTTAGGCATATTAATAATATCTATAAAGATAATGAATTGAATGAAAATAGCACATATGCAAAAATTGCACATTTGGGTAATGATGGTAAACAGAGTTATAATACAAAGTACTATAATTTGGATATGATTATTTCTATTGGATTTAGAGTTAATTCTAAGAAAGCAATTAAGTTTAGAACTTGGGCTAATAAAATAATTAAAGATTATATAATTCAAGGCTTTGCTCTAAATGATGATAGATTTATGAAAGTAAGAAAATCTGACCAAGAATATTTTAATAGATTACTAGAGAGAATTAAATTAATTAGAACAAGTGAAAGAATGTTTTATCAGAAAATCACTGATATATTTTCAGAGTGTTCTATTGATTATGATAGGAATAGTGAGACTGCTTCTACATTTTATAAAATTATTCAAAATAAATTTCACTATGCTATAATAGACTATATCAAGAAGGGACTGATATTGTGTATATCGTAGAAAATGAATGTTTAGAAGAAATAAGAAAAATTTGGATTGAAAATAACTCAGGATACATAGGTAATAATTGTAATTTAAGATCAATAAAAGATAACAATATGCTAAAAGTGGTATGTAAAAAAGATAATGATGTATGTGGTTATGCGGTATTATATTTTGAAAAAGATTTTTGTGAAATTGAAAAATATCCTAATTATATAGAAAATATACCTAAAAAAACTATTTATATGTGGGAAATGATAACCTCTAAAAATCATTTAAAAGAAGGGGTGGCTTCAAATATATATAATTATATAAAAACAAAATTTAATGATTATACAATATATGCCGCCATAGACGAGAAAAATATTCCTTCTTTAAATTTACATATCAAAGAAGGGTTTATTCCAATATATAATTTTTATAAAGAAGATGAAAAAGTGGTTTATATAATGCACAAATGGAGCAAAGTTAGGGAAAGTAAAAAATAAATATGGATAAATTAATAATAAAAAATAATTAGAGGAGTTGATTTTATGAATACTAAAATTAGAGAGGCTACGATTAACGATTTAGATAAAGGATTATTAAGTGTTTTTATTGAAGGTTACAGATACCATCAAAATGGAAGACCAGATGTCTTTGCAAATATTTCTGATGATGTATTAAAAGAAGACTTAATAAATAATTTGAATAGATTGTCTACTATAGTAATTTTTGATGGAGATACTATAGTTGGCTACCTTTCATATTTAATAAAAGGAAATCATTCTAAAAAGTTACATGTTGACCAATTAATAATTTCAGAAAACTATAGAGGTAAAGGTTTAGGAAAAAAATTAATGGATGAAGTAAAGAATATTGCACTTAAAAATAATTGCGACCGAATTGAATTAGATTGTTGGATGTTTAATAAGTCCGCTATCGCAATGTACGAACATATTGGATTTGATAGACAAAGAATTATGTTTGAATTACCATTAAAAAAGAATGAGGAGAAATAAGTGGAAAAGTTTTATTTAGAAAGACCATCTTTAAAGAGAAAAGATGAATTAATACAGTATTTTGATGAGTTTGTTCAATATAACTCTGATATTAATGGATCTGGCTCTTTGGATAAAGTACTTGAAGGTTTTACTTTTGAGCAAGCATTAGATAGATGTTTAAATATGGAAAATGAAGGTTTTGCTAAGAAAATGGGTAGAGCTCCTGGAAAAACATTTTTACTAATTAGAAAAAATAACAATAAAATTGTAGGAACAATTAATGTTAGATGGAACTTAACTGAGGCTATGAAAAAATTTGGTGGCAATATTGGTTATAGCATTAGACCTACCGAAAGAAGAAAAGGATACAACAAAATTAATTTATATTTAGGTTTACTTGAAGCACAAAAATTAGGACTCGACAAAGTTATGCTGGATTGTGATGTAAATAATTTAGGTTCTGATAAGACAATGAAGGCTCTTGGTGGTGTACTGGAGAGAACAGAAATTGATCCCTATGATGGTATTTTAACTAATGTTTACTGGTTTAATGTAGATGATTGTATAAATAAATACAAAAGTGTTTATGAACAATTTATTGATTTAAATAATTAAATATAAAGATACATTTTAATTGAGTGTATCTTTTTACTTTTATTTATTTTGATATATTTTTTTATAATAATTAATTTATTTGTTGTTAAAGAGAAAGATATATGATAAACTTATATTATGATAGCAGTTTACATAAATGTTAATTAAAAGTGACAAAATTCTAATTTAATTTGCTAGAAATATTTACTTTTAGATGATAAAATATTGAACGAAAAGGAGAAATAAGGATGAAATTTTATGAAAAATTAATAATACTTAGAAAAAAAGCATTATTATCTCAAGAGGCTTTAGCGGAAAAACTTGATGTTACTAGGCAAACTATCTCTAAATGGGAGTTAGATCAAACAAAACCAGATATGGATAAATTAAAGGAGATAAGTAAATTATTTGAGGTTGATATAAATGTACTTACTGATGATACTATTTCTTTAGAAGATAATAAGAGTATGAAAAAACAAGATAATAAACAGCCAAGAAAAATTATTCTTTATATTGTAATAATAATTTTTATAGCTTCTTTAGGTACTTTATTATATAGAGTTGGTAGTGATATAAAATTAAAAGTAGACGCAAGAAATGAAGAAATACAAAAATTAAAAGATGAAGCTAAAAAGAAACAACAGGAAATAGAAGATAAGATTAAAGAACAACAAGAAAAAATTGAACAACAGCAAAAAGAAAATGAAAAGAAAAGAGAAATAAATAGTTTTAACTCGGATTTTGAATTTTATCAAGGTACTGAAGGTGGTACTTCGACTGGTTATCAAATTGATAATGTTATAAAAAGTAACAAGAAAAATACTAATCATTTAGTAGAAGTAATATTTGATGGTGTTTCTTATGGTACTGATCCTGATAAAATTAAAGAAATTAAAAATAGTTTGAAAAACTTTAATGGTTATAAGTTACAATATTATGAAATATCAATAGATTATGATGATAATGGTTATGTAAATAAAATAACTATAGAGACAAGATAAGAGGTGAAAATATGTTAATAAATATTATTTTAATAATAGTAGTAATAATATCAGGATGGTTTTTAGTAGAATATAATTTATTTATAAGAAAAAGCAATAGAATAAAAGAGAGTGAAGCTCAAATAGATGTTTTACTTAATCAAAGATTTGATTTAATTCCAAATATAATTGAATGTGTTAAAGGATATACTAAACATGAATCTTCCACTTTAAAAGAGTTAACTGATTTGAGAACTTCTTATAATAAGAATGAATTTAGTATTGGAGAAACTGAAAAAGTTGATAAGAATTTTAATAATATAATGTTACTCGTAGAAGCATATCCTGATTTAAAAGCTAATACACAATTTTTAGATCTTCAAAATACGCTAAAAGAAATAGAAAATAAATTAAGTTATGCTAGATCTAATTATAACAACGTAGTAACTAGTTATAATAATTTAGTTGAATCTATTCCTTCTAATATTATTGCTAAAATATTTGTTTTTGAAAAGAAAGAATTATTTAAATTAGATGTTGATAAAAAAGAAGATATTAAAATTAAGTTTTAAAGTTAACTTTATTCTTAATTTTTTTATTTTTCTATTGACAAGTGTATAAAATACACTTATAATATAATTGTGAGGTGATTATGTGAGAGTAGGATACTCTTTATATAAAAATCAAGGTATTCATACTATTGTAAGTATCTTTACTGTAGAAAAAGGTACTATTAAAGTACTATTAATTAGAAGAACTAATGAGCCTTTTAAAGGTATGTGGGGATTAGTTGGTGGGGCTTTATATAATAATGAGACACTAGATGAATGTGTTAAAAGAGAAATATTTGAAAAAACTGGTCTTACTGATGTTAAAGTATATCAATCTAGTATTTTTGATAAAATTGATAGAGCTCCTAGTATGAGAATGATTGCTATTAGTTATGTTGGTATTATTGATTCTTCAAAGGTACATGTTCTAAAAAAGACTTTAAAGACAGATAATGCTGATTGGGTTCCTATTGATAGGGTTAGAGAACTTGCTTACGACCATAATGAAATACTGAAGTCCGCTACTGAAACATTAAAAAAACTTATTGTTAGTTCGGATATTCTTAAAAACTTATTTCCTAAAGTATTTACCATTCCTGAAGTTCAAAAGACTTATGAGGCTATCTTAGGTAAAACTTTTGATAGGAGAAACTTTAGAAAGAAACTTCTTAGTCTAGGTATAATTGAAGATACTAATAAATATATTGTCTTTGAAGGTAAAAAACCTGCTAAAGTATATAAGTTTAGTAATAAAAATATTGATAAGAATGTATTATAAATACATTTTTATATAGAATTAATATGTGTAATTAATACACTTATAAGGAGGAGAATATGAAAGAAAATGAAAGATTAGATGCATTAGAAAAAATTAAAGAATTAAAGAAGAAGAAAGAAGAATATTTTAAATTAAAGAAAGAACTTACTTTACTTTCTAAAGACCCTAATGTTAAAAGATATTTGGAATTAGAAGAAATTATTAGTGGTAAAAAGAATATTGGATATTTAAATGATAAAAGTAATAGAATTTTAATTAATCTTGCTTTTAGTGACTACATAAGAAATAGAAACAGAAATATAAATGAATGTAGCCATGATATTTGGATTTATGAAGGTAGTTATTATGAGGTTGATGATTATGAGAGAAGTTATCCTATTAGAGTTAGTAGTGAGAGGGCTAAAGAATTTGAATATAATATTTATGTATGTTTAGAATGTGCTAAAAGAGTTATACTTTTTTCTGATGAATATAAAGAGTTTGAAAAAAATAACTTTGTTTTAAAGTCTTATAATTATGATATTAATGTTGATAAACTTAGAGAAACATATTTTAAATATTTGAGTTCTATGAAAGTAGAATCGGCGAATAAAAAGATTGTTAAAACTTTTAATGAAAGAGGAAGATTATGATTTATTATAAACTTAATGATGTTAATAGTAGTATATTAGAGAAGTATTTTATTAATTATGATATTGATACTCTAAAAAAATTACAAGAAGAGGTTGTTTGGAAATGTGGTGAGAAAGTATTTCACAAAATACAAATGAGAGAAAATTATAGAAGAGTCATTGATGGTCCTTTTATGATTATTCATAGTGCTAATAAAGTAGGAGTAAGTGAAGATTTTTATGGTGATACTGATATATATGAAGTTTGTTATACTGAATATAAAAAGCCTAAATTATTCTATATTATTCAAAATATTATTGATGGGAGAATATCTGGAATTAAAGAATTATTATCTGATGAAAGTATTAAACTAGAGTTTAATGGTTATGATAATGATATCTATAATAAACAAGTGGAATTATCTAGTAATGTAAATATTGATGAGAAGATTGGCATTTTAAATGAGATTAAATCTCTTTATGAAAAGAAAAGTTTTAATAGTGATAGAGTTAGTATTTCTTCTTATTATGATAGGGTTATAAGTCTTATTTCTCTAGAATATATTAATTCTATTGATATTAATATGTGTAAGGATATTTTGTCTTTCTTTGATTATGACTTACCAAAAATTAATGATAATTTTATTTGTAGAAAGTTAAAAAGAACCTCTAATTCTTATTGATAATTTTAGTTTTGTATGATATTATTTTTATGTGAGGAGGAGATATTGTGGATAATAAAAATATACCTTATGAATATAAACCTATATCTATGTGGGGATACTTTGGATATGAATTATTATTTTCTATTCCTATTATTGGTTTTATTTTCTTAATTGTTTATTCTTTAGGTGGTACTAGAAATATTAACCTTAGGAACTTTGCTAGGTCTTACTTTTGTTTTTTAATTATTGTTATTATTTTTATTACTATTATGTTTATTTTATATGGTAGTTCTTATGTTAATGAATATGGAACTACTATCTAGGAGAAGACTATGAATAATGAATATGAACTTAAGTATTTGATTTTGAATAATGGTCCTTCTAGTGATATGATTATTAAATCTTTTTCGGATAATGGATTTAGAATTGTTTCTCAGAAAAAGAAAATAAATTGTGATTATTACTTTGATACTGATGATTTTTATCTATATAAAAATGGTGGCTCTTTTAGAATTAGAAAGATATTAAAAGGTAATCTTACTAAATATAAGGGTACTTATAAAATGCCTATCTATGACAATTATGCTTTTACTTCAAGACAAGAAATTGAAAGAAATCTTAATAATGCTGACTTTGATAGTTTTATTTCTTCTATGAAAGATTGTAATTATTATTTATCTAATGTTAATAGAAGTCCTATCTTATGTTCTTTTAATTATAGATGTGATGTTACTCTTATAAAGGATAATAATATGATTTGTCTTTCTTTTGATAACTGTACTTATTCTAATTATGTTAGTTATGGTATTTTTAATGAGAAAATGATTGAAATTGAAATGATTAAAGGTGATTATTCTTTGTTAAATGTTATTAATGATTTTCTTAGTGATAATAGTGGTTTACTTTTAATTAATGATAGTAAATATGTAAGAGGTATTAACTCTACTAGTAATAATTTTAAAAGAAAGATAAAAAGTGATTTCTGACTTTGTCTATCAACAGTTTTTGTTGATAGTTTTTCTTTTATGTGATTTTCCCTTCTTCTTTTTATCTTTATTCTTATTAATGCTATAATTATGATAGAAGATGTATTTAAATGAGTAGTAAAAAGAAGATGGTGATTGAAATAGTGTACTTGAATAAATTGATAATAATCAAAACAATATTAGTAGTATTATTACCAATATTGGTAGAAAAATATTTGCTAAATCTATTTATGATATTATTTATAATTAGTTTTATATAATTATAGTATTGTTCTTCTACTTCTGGTATATAGTTATGGCTTATATAATTAGGTACACTAGTACTGTATTCGAAGACAATTCTATTGGCTTTGAATACCACTGGTAAGACAATTTTTGGCTTACAGTGCCATAGAAAAAGAAAAAAGAACTTTTATGTTTTAAAATTATTATTTTAATGGTATAATGATGTATATAAGATTTTAAGGATGTTGGTAGTATGAAAGATGTTAGTGATAAAAGAGTAAATATTTCTTTAGATAATCCTTCAATTACATTTGATAAAAGTAAATGTGATGAGTGCGGACTATGTAAGAATATTTGTAAGTTTAATGTTGGAGTATATGGCTACAGTACTGATATTTATCCTTGTATTAATTGTGGTAGTTGTACTTTAGTTTGTCCTAATAAATGTTTATCAGAAAGAGATGAAACTGATTTACTTGATAAATATTTAAATAGTAATAAAATTATTGTTGTCGAAACTGCTCCTGCTGTCAGGGTTAGTCTAGGAGAAGAGTTTGGTATGAGGCTTGGTATTAATGTTCAATGTAAAATGGTAACTGCTCTTAAAATGATTGGGGCTGATTATGTATTTGATACTACTTTTGGAGCAGACCTTACTGTTATGGAAGAGGCTAATGAACTTGTTAATAGAATTAAAACTGGCAGTAGACTACCTATGTTTACTAGTTGTTGTCCATCATGGGTTAAGTTTTGTGAAATGTTTTATCCTGAATATTTGAGTTATCTTTCTACTTGTAAAAGTCCTATTTCTATGATGGGCTCTATTATTAATAATTATTTTTGTAAAATTAATAATCTTAGTAGAGATGATATTATTAGTATTGCTATTGTTCCATGTACTAGTAAAAAGGCTGAGATTCTTAAATATAAGGATATTGACCTTGCTATTACGACAAGAGAACTTGCTAAATATTTGAAAAAGAAGAAAATAAATATTGCAAAACTTAAGGATAGTAGTTATAATAGTTTACTTGGAAGAGGAAGTGGTAGTGGTTTTATCTTTGGCTCTTCTGGTGGTGTTACTGAGGCTACTTTAAGAGAGGTTTATCATATTCTTTATAAGAGATATCCTAAGGGTAGACTTCTTAACTTTAAGGCTATTAGAGGTACTTCTAATGTCAAGGAGGCTGCGGTTACTATTAATGGTACTTTAATTAATGTTGCTGTGATTAATGGTACTGGTGATGCTAGACGGGTACTTGAAAAAATTAAAAATGGGGAAGTATATTATGACTTTATTGAGGTTATGGCTTGTGAAGGTGGATGTATTTCTGGAGGAGGACAACCAAGTAGGAGACCCACTACTAAGGAAGTTAAGACTAAGAGAATGAATGCTCTATATAAGAGTGATAAAAGAATAAAGATTAGATGTGCTTCAATGAATCCTGATATAAAAGATATATATGATAATTTTTTAGGTGATGTTGGAGGAGAGACCGCCTGCAAGTATTTACACACTAATTATGGAAAAGAGGAATAGTTATGAATGATATTATGAGGCTTGGTATTGAAGAGGCTAAGAGGACAATGAATGAGAATAAGGGAGGACCATTTGGAGCAGTTATTACTGATAGTGATGGTAATGTTATTTGTACTGCCTCTAATAGAGTGCTTGAAAGGCATGACGCGACTGCTCACGCGGAAGTGATGGCTATTAGAAAGGCTGGAGAAATACTTGGTACTCACGATTTATCTGGATGTATTTTATATGCTACTGGGTATCCTTGTCCTATGTGCTTGTCCGCTATTATATGGGCTAATATTAAGAAGGTTTATTTTGGTACTAACTTAAAGGATGCAGAGGATATTGGATTTAGAGATGACTTTATTTATAGATATTTAATGAAGAAGGATTCTGATACTTTGGAACTTTTAGAACTTGATAGAGATGAATGTTTAGAATTGTTTAAAGAGTATAAAGAGAAGAATAAGGAAATATATTAAGGAGGTTATTGTTTATGGAAAAAGTTTATATTTTCGGTCATAGAAATCCTGATACTGATAGTGTTACTGCCGCTATTACATTATCGTATTTGAAGAATAAAATGGGAATGAATACTATTCCTGCTGTTCTTAGTTCTATTAATTTGGAGTCTAAGTTTGCTCTTAATTATTTTGAAACTCCTGAGCCTATATTTTTGAATGATATTAATATTAAGATTAAGGATTTAAGATATACTAAGAATTATACTGTTAAGGAAAAGGATTCTATTTATGAGGCCTACTACCGAATGAGTAAGGTTGGTATTAGTAAGATTCCTGTTGTTGATAAGGATAAGAATATGCTTGGTATTCTTAGTATGAAAGATATTGCTAAGGACCAGTTTTCGTTTAATTATAGTTATGTTGATGCTACTTATGATAATATTTGTGAGGTTATTAAGGGAACTCCTGTTCTTAGATTTGATGATGATATTAATGGGGAACTTTTAGTAGCCGCCTACAAGAGTACTACTTTTATGGAAGAGATTAATCTTACTAGGAATAATATTTTGATTGTTGGTAATAGACATAGTATATTAGAATATGCTGTTAATTCTGGGGTTAAACTTATTGTTATTATTGGTAATGGTCAGATTAAGGAGGAACATCTTGAGATTGCTAGAAGAAATAAGGTTAATATTATTTCTACTGGCTATCATACTTTAGAGACCACTAAGATATTTAGTTTATGTAATAATGTTACTACTATTATTAATAGAGAAAAAACTTTATGTGTTAGTGAGAATGATGATGTTAATGATTTTATTAAACTTGCTAATAAGACTAGGTATAGTTACTATCCTGTTCTTAATAGAAGGGGTAAATGTAATGGTATTATTAGATTTTCAGATGTTGGTTTTAGAAGTAGAAAGAATGTTATCTTGGTTGACCATAATTCTTATGAACAATCTGCTATCGGGTTAGAAGATGCTAATATTTTGGAGATTATTGACCATCATAACATTGGTACTATTGGTACTAATATGCCTATTAGTTTTAGAAATATGCCTGTTGGTAGTACTAATACTATTATTTATAAGTTGTATAAGGAGAATAGGGTTGCTATTCCAAAAAATATAGCAGGTCTTATGTTATCTGGTATTCTATCTGACACACTTATTCTTACTAGTCCTACTACTACGGATATTGATAGAGATGCTGTAATGGAACTTAGTAAAATTGCTAAGGTTGATTACAAGGTTTATGGTAATTTAATGATTAAGGCTGGTTCTTCTCTTGCTGGTATGACTTATGAACAAGTTCTTTATAAGGATTATAAGACTTATACTATTGGTAGAGATAAGGTTGGTTTGGGTCAGGTTATCACTACGGACATTGAAGATGTTATGAATGCTAAAGATGAATATATTAAACTTCTTAATACGGTTAGTGAAAGTAATAATTATCTATTTGTTTGTTTATTTGTTACTAATATATTAGAGAATGGTACTTATGTCTTATTTAGTGATAGAGCTAAAGATGTTTTGGAATCTTCTTTTGGTATTAAAGATATTAAACAAGGTCAATTCTTAAAGGGTATCGTATCTAGAAAGAAACAGATTCTTCCTGTACTTATGAATGATATGGATTAGTTTTATTGTAATTTTATATAGTTATTTATTTAGCCATCTAAGCCTTTTGGTCTTAGATGGTTATTTTTAACCTTGAAAGTTTAAAAATAATTTATTTGATTTTTGATAGTTTTTTATTATATTAAAAGCATATTTATTTGTAGATAATTGATTTGATTTAAAATAAAGTTTTATATAATTAAGTAGAAATAGAGCATACTATATTTTTATGCTTATTTTTTTATTCATATTATTTGAAAATATGATATACTTATATTAGATATGATTTGGAGGATATATGAAAGATAATATTAAGAAGTTACTTATAGGGTTATTTGTTTGTTTACTTGGTTTTGGTATATTTTTAGGTACTAGTAATGCTGACTCTGGTTGGGATTCTGACTATGATTCGGGATGGGACTCGGGTTCTAGTTGGGACTCTGGCTCTAGTTGGGACTCTGGCTCTTCTTGGGATTCTGATTGGAGTTCAGATTGGGGTGATGGTGGTGACAGTTTTATTGGAGGAGGTTCAGTTTCTACGATTATAGGTATAGCAATTTTCATTCTCATTATTATAATTGAAATTAATAGTGTTATTAAAAAGAATAATCCTAATTTTGGTAATTTTACTACAGGCAGTACTCCTTTTAGTGGCAAATATAAGGATTTATCTATTGATAAGATAAGAGAAGTTGACCCTGATATGGATATTAATGACTTTAAGAACAAGGCTTTTGATATTTATAAAAAATTACAGATTGCTTGGATGAACTTTGATACTTCTTCTATCAGAGAAATGACTACTGATGAGATATATAATATGTATAGTAGTCAACTTGAGACTTTAAAACTTAAAGGTCAAAAGAATATTATGAAAGATATTTCTCTTATTGATTCTAAAATTATTTTTATTGAAAAGGTAGGTCATGTTATTACCACTAACGTATATATGAAAGTTAGATGTTATGATTATGTCATTAAGGAATCTACTGGTGAAGTTGTTAGAGGTACTGATAAAAATATGATTGTTATTGAATATATACTTTCTTTTGTTAAGTCCGCTGATGAAAGTGAATTAGTTGAAAAATGTCCTAATTGTGGGGCTAAGGTTGATATTAAGGCTTCTAGTACATGTCCTTACTGTGATAGTACTTTAGTTAAGGATTCTGGTGATTATGTTATGAGTAAAAAGAGTGCTATTAGGCAATATAGAGAAAGGTGATAGTTATGAATGATTTTAATGAAGCAATGTTTAAGACTAAAGTTGATAATATTTTTGTTAAGTTATATACAGCAGAAATGAAACAAGATTTAAGTGATGTTATGCATTTTATTAATGATGATGTTAGAGATATGTTTCAAAATAGAATTGATGAAAATAAGAGGTTAAATAGACGGCAGATGTATGATGAAATTAATGTTAAGAGTACTAACATCATTGATAGATGTATTACTGATGATAAGGAGATTGTTGAGGCTCAAATTATATCTAGATATATGGATTATGTTATTGATATGAATACGGGTGCCACTATCGAGGGAGACGATACTAGAAGAATTGAAAAGAGAAATATTTTGGTATTTGAAAAGAAAATTGATTCTAAGAATATTGGTATTGTCAGAAGATGTCCTGGTTGTGGGGCTAGTATGAGTGTTAATACTTCAGGTAAGTGTGAATACTGTGGTACTATATTTAATCAAGAGGATTATGATTATATTCTTGTTAAATTAAGTGTAAGTTAGATGTAAAGTTATATATTATCTAATTGAATTTGTTTAAAAAAGTTGATACAATTATATTAGTTATGAAAATTAAAGGAGGAAATTATTATGGGTTTAATTAAAGCATTGACTACTAGTACTAGTAGTGCTATCGGGGACCAGTTTAAGGAATATGTATCTTGTCCAACGATGGAAAGTGGAGTACTAGTTCAAAGAGGAGAAGTTCATCATGGAAGTGGTAACAAAAATCCATCAGAAGGCATTATTACTAATGGTAGTGCTATTATGGTACCTGAAGGAACCGCTATGATGGTGGTGGAAAATGGTAAGATTCTTGACTTTTCTGCTGAGGCAGGTACTTATACTTTTGATAGTGGTACTGAGCCTAGTATATTTACTGGTGGATTTGGTAAAGGTATTATTGATACTATTAAGAAGATTGGCAGTCGTACTACTTTTGGAGGAGGCACCGCTAACGACCAGAGAGTATACTATGTTAATTTACTTACATTAACAGGAAATAAGTTTGGCTCTCCTCAACCTAAGAAAATTACTGATGATAAATATGGTATGCTTGAGGTTACTTTTTTTGGAGAGTATGCTATTAAAGTTGATAATCCTGCTACTTTAGTTCAGAATGTTATTGGCTCTAATGCTAAGGATACTGTTCTTTATTCGGATATTTTAGAGGGGCAATTTAAGACTAAGTTTGTGGAAAAATTAACGCAGGCTATTACTGTTGTTATGAGAAAGCACAAGATTCCTTTTGGTGATATTGGTATGTATGGTACTGATATTTCTAATGAAATGAATAATCTTTTGGATAGTGACTTAAATGAGAAGTATGGTATTAAGATTGCTGATGTTGCAATTGCTGATATTAATCTTACTGATGAATCTATGAAGAGAGTATCTAAGATTGATGATGCTACTATTTTCTCTGATAGTAGACTTCAGTCTGGCCTTATGGCAGAAGCAACCGCTGATGCTCTTGGTAAGGCTAGTAGTAATAGTGGTGGTGCTATGCTTGGAATGATGGGTATGAATATGGCTAGTAATGCTGGTGCTACAATGATGGGTGCTGTTAATTCTAACATTTCTAAGGAAGAAGAAAAAGTTGATAGAGAGATTCCTAATCCTGGGTCTTTATTTGAAAAGAAAGAGAATGTAGATAATAAAGTTAGTGATAATGTAGCAAGTCTAACAAAAGAATATCCTAAGTTCTGTCCTAATTGTGGAACTGCTACCGATGGCGGTAACTTCTGTACCAATTGCGGTAATAAATTAAAATAGTATTTTAGAGTAGATTATTATTAGTAATCTACTTTTCATAAATATATATTGCTTACTTTTTTACCAAAATTGTTTTATTTAGAGACAAATTGTTTTGGCTCTAAATAACCCCCAAAGACCTTAGGCTTAGGGGGATTCATAATGTTTTTATTTATTTTTCTTACTTATATTTATTTTTTTCTTCCTAAATAGAAAAAAATCTGATATAATACTAAGAGGAAAGAGGTGTTTTAATGATTATATTATCAATTAATGCTGGTAGTTCTTCTTTAAAGTTTACTGGGTTTGATATGCCTAGTGAGAAAGTTCTTATCAGTGGAGTATTTGAAAGAATTGGTATTGATGGTAGTTTTTATACTATCAAAATTAATGGAGAAAAAATTAAGAAGGAGGCTAGCTTAAATAGTCACGAAGATGCTGTTAGAATATTAACTGAAGAGTTAATTAATTATAATGTTGTTAAGAGTCTTAGTGAAATTAAAGGTGTTGGACATAGAGTTGTTCATGGTGGTAGTAAATATGCTAATAGTTTAGTTGTAGATGATGTTGTTACTAATACTATTCGTGAACTTGCTCATCTTGCTCCTCTTCACAATCCTGCTAATGTGATGGGTATTGAGGCTTTTAAGGAATATATTCCTGAGGCTCCTAATGTGGCTGTATTTGATACTGGTTTCCCACAATCTATGCCTAAGGAATCTTATACTTATGCTATTCCTTATGAATGGACCGAGAAGTATGGTGCAAGAAAATATGGTTTTCATGGTATTAGCCACGAATATTTAACTGAGTTTATGAAAAAGGAATTAGGTAAAGAGGATGTTAACTTAATTACTTGTCATTTAGGTAATGGTAGTAGTATTTTTGCTATTAAAGAGGGTAAATGCTTTGATACTAGTTTAGGATTTTCTACTAATTCTGGTCTTGTTATGGGTACTAGATGTGGAGATGTTGATACTTTTATGATTCCTTATCTTATGAAAGAGACTGGTATGAGTTTTGAAGAAGTTGTTAATGTTCTAAATAAACAAAGTGGTTTACTTGGTGTATCAGGTGTAAGTAGTGATTCTAGAGATATCGAAGATGGTATTAAAGAGGGTAATGAGAGATGTATTCTTGCTCAAAAATTATTTGTTAATAGAGCAGTTGGATATATTGCTAAGTTATGGTGTGAGTTAAAAGAAGTTGATGCTATTTGTTTTGCTGGTGGCATTGGAGAGAACTCTATTATGACTAGAAAACAAATCATTGATGAACTTTCTCCTCTTGGCATTGTTTTAGATGAAGAGGCTAATGATGTTCGTGGTGAGTTTAGACTTATTACTAAAGAAGGCTCTAAGATTCCTTGCTATATCGTTCCTACTGATGAGGAAGTAATGATTGCTAGAGATACTTATAATTTGATTAAATAGAGGCTTTATGAATATATATAAACAAATATATAAAAAAATTAAGGAATATAATATTATTGTTATTGCTAGACATATTGGCGCAGACCCTGACGCTCTTGGCTCACAGTTTGCTTTAAAGAGTATTATTTTGAATTTATTTCCTGATAAGAAAGTTTATGCTGTAGGAAATCCCGCTAGCAGATTCAAGTTCTTTGGTAGTCAAGATAAAATTGATGATATTAATACTAACAAGGCTTTATGTATTGTTTTAGATACTCCTGATATCAAGAGAATTGATGGGGCAAATATTAATAATTTTGAATATGTTATCAAGATTGACCATCATCCTATTATTGATAAGTATGCTAATATTGAGGTTATCGATGATAATGCCTGCAGCAGCAGTCAACTTATTCTCGAGTTTGCTAATGCTAATAAGATTAAAATTGATAAGGAGTCTGCTGAAAAGTTATTTTTAGGTATTGTTGGAGATACTGATAGATTTTTACATGATTATACTTCTCCTACTACTTTTAGACTTGTTACTAAACTTCTTAATGATACTAATATTGATTTCACTAAACTTTATAGTTATTTATATCAAAGGCCTATTACAGAGGTTAGATTTGAAGGATATATTTATCAGAATCTTACTTTGACTGATAATGGTGTTGCTTATATTAAACTTACTGATAAGTTGATGAAAGAATATGGTGTCGATAGTGCTGCTGCTGGCAACATGATTAATGATTTAAAGTTTGTTAATGAGATTATTGTATGGGTATTTTTATCGGAAGATGTTAAGAGCAGTTTAATTAGAGCAAATATTAGGTCGGTTGGCCCTTATATTAATGATATTGCTACTAAATATGGTGGTGGTGGTCATAAGTATGCTTCTGGTGTTAAACTTAAATCTTGGAATGATGCTGATAATCTAATTAATGATTTAGATGATATTACTAAAAAGTACAAACAAATGTAGTTAAATATTTTGTTTGACTTTTTTTTATTTGGGTGCTATAATAGTAATTCAATTAGAAGCGATTTTATTCAAAGGAGGTTTTTATGAATAATATAAATAAGAAAATACTTGAAGAAGTAAAAAATATTAAAAACTTTGATTATAATAGTTATCAAAATTTATTAAGAAAATATGATATTACTGATATTTTATCTACTTTCTTTAGTCTATATTATAGTGCTGATAACAAAGAAAAAAATGTATTACTTAAAACTTATTATCCTATTTTTATTTCTTTTGATTTGGAAAAGATTGATAAGACTTATGACAAGCAAGGGTTGGATTCGGAAAAAAATGATAAAGATAAGAAGACTGATGATTACTTCTTATTAATTGATAAATATGGTAGTGATATAATTAATAAGTATTTTAAGGAATTACTTGCCTTCTACAAGAATGATAAAAAGATTAAGAATAAGTATAGATTCTTTTATTCTGCTATCGAAGAAGAAGTTATTGTTACTGATGAGGACTTCTTAGAAAAAGAGGCCGCTACTGACTTTGCTAATACTGATGACCTTATTAGATTATATATGGCTGATTTTTCTAGATATCCTCTACTTACTTATGATGATGAAAAGAAATATTTTTCTTTGCTTAATAGTTTAAAAGAAGAAATTACTATCGCGTCTTTTGATAAGGATGTTAATTTTGTCTTTGAAGATATTGGAAAAGTTATTAGGTCTATTGATGGTTATGAATTAAAGAAAAAACTTGCTAAAACTTCTAATACTCTTGGTGTTAATGATAAGAAAGTTATTAGTAATTATATTAAGTTATGGGATTCTCTTAATGGTAGAGAGAAAGTTAATATTATTGTTCCTAATAAAGATGATGTTTTAAGGGATACTGATGTTTCTTTAGATGGAGACTCATATGATATGGCATTTCTTAATAAACAATTTGATGATATTATTCTTTATGCTAAAACTAGGGAATATATATATAATTGTAACTTGAGACTTACTATTTCTATTGCTAAAAGATATATTAACCATGGTCTTCCCTTCTTAGATTTAGTTCAAGAAGGAAATATGGGTCTTATGAAAGCAGTTAAAAAGTTTGAAATCGATAAAGGATATAAGTTTTCTACTTATGCTACTTGGTGGATTAGACAGGCTATTACTAGAGCAATAGCAGATCAGTCTAGAACTATTAGATATCCTGTTCATTTATTTGAGGCATTAAAGAAATATAAGGCTATGAAAAGAGACCTTGCTAATACCCTTAATAAAGAGCCTTCAGAAGAAGAGATTGCTACTTCTTTAGGTATCAGTGTAGAAAAAGTAAGAGATTATGAAAAACTACTTCTTGAAATTGTTTCTTTGGAAACTCCAGTTGGAGAAGATGAGGATTCAATATTATTGGATTTTATTCCTGATAAAGAGAATGATGCTGAAAGTAATTTAAGTAACAAGCAACTTAGAGAGGCTTTTGAACAATGTTTTTGCTTTCTTACTCACCGCGAACAAGAAGTTCTTAGACTTAGATTTGGTTTTGATACTGGATATCAAAAAACTCTTGAAGAGGTTGGTCAAACTTTTGGTGTTACTAGGGAAAGAATTAGACAAATCGAGTCTAAAGCACTTAGAAAACTTAGACATCCTACTCGTTCAAGAGTACTTAAAGATTTTTTAGACGATATTAAATAGAAGTATAAGTAAAGTTTATACTTCTTTTATTTATATTGTTATTTTCAAATATTAATAAAAGTGGTATAATTAAAAGGAAAAGAGGGATATTATGCTTAAAATTAATAACTTAGAAGTATCTGCGGATGGAAAGAACATTTTAAAAGATTTTAATTTAATTATTAACGATGGTGAAGTTCATGTTATTATGGGTCCCAATGGCGTTGGTAAATCTACTTTATCAAGAGTTATTATGGGTGACTCTAATTATAAAGTTCTTAATGGTGATATGTTCTTTGATGGAGATAATCTTAATGTTTTATCTACTGATGAAAGAGCAAAAAAGGGTATTTTTCTTGCTATGCAATATCCAATGGAAATTGAAGGCATTAGCAATCAAGATTTTTTAAGGACCGCTATCGGGAGCATTACTAATAAAAGAATTGGGTTATATGATTTTATTTTAAAATGTGAAAAGGGTGCAGAAGAGTTATATATGAATAAGGAGTTAATTCACAGAAGTCTTAATGTTGGATTTTCTGGTGGTGAAAAGAAAAAGAATGAAGTATTACAAATTAAACTTCTTAATCCCAAACTTATTATTTTAGATGAACTTGATTCTGGTCTTGATGTTGATAGTTTGGCAATTGTTAGTGAAAATATTAAAAAATATAAAGAGGAAAATGAAAAAACTTCTATCCTTATTATTACCCATCACCCAAAAATACTTGAATATTTAAATCCTGATTTTGTTCACATTATGAGTAATGGTAGAATTATTAAAACTGGCGATTATTCTTTAGCTTTTGATATTGAAAAAAATGGATATAATAAATACTTAAATAAGGAAAATGTTATAACTAAAGGGGATAATTATGAATAAAATAAAAGTAGTTAATAATAGAATTATTCCTTTTATTAGTGATGATGTTACTACTTATGATAACTCTATTATTTTTAAGGAAAATGGTAATTATTTTATTGAATATATTGCTTCTCGTGACATCGATATTTCTATAAATATTTGTGATAATAAATGTATTCATTTATTTGAGTATTCTTCTAATGAAAATGTTTCTTTTAACATTAATTATGAACTAGGTAATAATTCTTCTTTAATATTAAGTAAGTTTTATAGTAATAATAAATGTAATGATTATTCTATTATTAATCTTAATAAAAAAGGAGCAAATGTTAAGTATAATTTTTCTTGTATTTGTGATAATGATAATTTTTATAAGATTGATATTCATCATTTGGATAAGGATACTAGTAGTGATATTTTTAATAGGGTTATTGCTAAGGAGAATAGTTCTAATTATTTTGATATAAACAGTTATGTTGATAATGGTATTAAGAACTGCTACTTAAATCAAAGTACTAAGATTGTTTCTCTTGGAGAGTCCGCTAACAGGGTTAATCCTAATATGTTTATTAGTGAAGATGATGTTACTGCTATTCATAGTTCTACTATTGGTAGTATTAATGAAGATGATTTATTCTATTTGATGAGTAAAGGTATTAATTATTCTGATTCTGTTAAATTAATTGTTAAGGGAATGATTCTTTCTAATATTAATCCTGATATGGAATATAGGGAGAAAATACTTAATATTTTGGATACGATAGGAGGTGAATAAATGAATGAATAGAAATGATTTTGATATGCTTTCTAATAATATTGTTTATTTTGATAATGGGGCTACCACTTTAAAACCTAAATGTGTAAAAGATGCTATATGTAGGTATTATACTGAATATACTTCTAATGCTCACAGAGGTGACTATAAGACTAGTGCTATTGTTGATAGTTTATATGAGGGTACTAGAGAAAAAGTTAAGAACTTTATTAATGCTAAAGAAACTTCAGAAATTGTTTTCACTAGTGGAACTACTAATGGAATGAATATGATTGTAAGTGGATTTTTTAGGAATTATTTAAAGAAAGATGATGAGGTCCTTATTACTCTTAGTGAACATGCTTCTAATATTATTCCTTGGTTTATTTTACAAAAGGAAATTGGTATTAAAGTTAAATATATTCCTTTAAATGAACATCATGAGGTTACTATAGAAAACTTTAAAAAGAGTATTACGGATAAAACTAAAGTTGTCTCTCTTGCTTATGTTACTAATGTTATTGGTGATGAGAGACCTATTAAGGAAATTAGTAAAATCGCTCATGATAATAATATTTTTGTTGTTGTAGATGCTGCTCAAGGTGCTCCTCACAAAAAGATTGATGTTCAAGATGATGATATTGATTTTATGGCTTTTTCTGGTCATAAAATGTATGGTCCTACTGGTATTGGTGTTCTATATGCTAAGTTTGATTTACTTGATAAAATTACTCCTATGAACTATGGTGGTGGTATGAATGCTATGTTTACTCGCGATGGCTATGTCGAACTTAGAGAAATTCCTACTAGACTAGAAGGAGGTACTCCTAATATTGAAGGTGTTCTAGGTCTTAGTGAGGCTATTAGTTACCTAGAGGATATTGGTATGGACAAAATTAATGAATATGAGAAAAATCTTCGTAAATATCTAATTAGTGAACTATCTAAACTTGATTTTATTGAAGTTTACAATAAGGATAATGATACCAATATTGTTGCTTTTAATATTAAAGGTGTATTTGCTCAAGATGCTGCTATTTACTTGGATAAATATAATATTTGTGTAAGAGCAGGTAACCATTGTGCTAAAATACTTGATAATGTCTTTAATGTAAGTAATACTGTTAGAATTAGTTTGAGTTTTTATAATACTAAAGAGGAAATTGATTTACTTATTAATGTACTTAAAAATAGTAGTAATATATGGAAGGAAATATTGTAATGGATAAGGATTTGAAAAGAAGTATTATTTTGGATAATTATCAAAATGCTAATATGAAACATACTAGTGATGATAGTTTTATTAAAATTAATACAAGAAATGTTAGTTGTATTGATAATTTAGATATTTATTTAAAGATTGAAGATAATATTATTGTAGATGCTTCTTTTGAAGGTGAAGCTTGTGTTATTAGTATTTCTTCTACTAATATTTTAATGAATATGCTTATTGGAAAAACTAAAGATGAAGGTATTTATATTATTGATAATTATTTGAAGATGATTAATGAAGAAGAATATGATAAAGATGTATTAAAAGAACTTATGGCTTTTGATGACACTAGTAAACAACCTTCTAGAATTAAATGTGCTACTTTGTCCGCTAGCGGAATAAAAAAATATTTGGAAAATGAAAATCACTCATAATGTAATGGGTGATTTTTTGTTTATCCACAATTATTGTTGATTAATTTTAATTTCTTTGGTTACTTTTTGCTTTTTTAATATTAAACTTATGTATTTTATTGTTTTATTAATTATTAACTGCTTTTCTTTTTCATTTAATATTATTATTTTGTTATTTACATCTCTATAATAATCATTCATTCTATCATCTATAGAAATTGTTTTTATTTGTTCAAGTAAGGCTATAGAGTCAGTCTGTTTAATATAGTGGTATCTAAAATATTTCATATTTCTATAATTTCTATTGTTATAATCTTTTATACTTTCAAAATATTTTGGTTTGGGGCTTGTTAATGGAATGCAGAACACTGTATTGGATATTCCTTTAATATTGAATAATATACCTCAATGATAATTATATCATTAAAAAAGATGTAGGAAAAACGACATTTAAATTTACCGATTTCCTACATTTTATTTTATCATTTACAAATAACGTATGAGATATTCCCACCCATACAGTTAATAGATTTATATGTCCATAGCAGAAGCGTTACAACACTATTAATAGATGTTTTTTAGATTGACTAATATATCCATGGCCTAAGCTTCACAAAGCAACCTATTAAACATTTTACAAAAACAATATTGTTGCTTTTGTACATTATATTCTGACATAAATTAATTATTAAATCAATTGGTTTTAAGTGATTTATATAAATTTCTCAATTCTCATTTTAAATGAACATTTTTCTATAAATTGTTAAATATATAGTGAAAATTGTATTAAAATATGTTATTATATAGATAGCTTTATATTATTAATTATGCATATCCAACATATTAATATGTATATGTCTAAATATTTAACTTGAAGTAGAGGGAGATGGTTGTAATGAGTAAATATTTTGATAACTTGAATAATGAGGTAAGGGAATACTTTAATATTTTATCACCAGAGTTTCCAGAGTGGTTATTAGAATATATTGATACGCCTGAGATGGAGAGAATCGGTAAAATAAGTATGAGTTGTGGAACAGACTATTCTAAATGTTTTAATGTTAGATATTGGTACTCTAATTTAGACCATAGTGTTGGAGTTGCACTAATTATTTGGCATTTTACACATGATAAGAAACAAACATTGGCAGGACTTTTTCATGATATTGCTACTCCTGTTTTTAAACATTGTATAGATTTTATGAATGGAGATACTGAAAAGCAGGAATCTACAGAAGAAAGAACTTCTGATATTATTAAAAACTCTTCGAAAATTATGAGTTTATTAGATAGAGATGGTATTAAATTAGAAGAAGTTGATGATTATAAGATTTATCCTATTGCTGACAATGATACTCCTAAATTGTCCGCTGACAGATTTGAGTATACTTTCTCAAGTGGATTAACTTTTCATAGAGTTTGGGAACTTGATAAAATTAAGAAAATATATGATAATGTTATAGTTGCTAGGAATGAAGATGACATAGCAGAACTTGCTTTTAAAGATAAAATTATTTGTGAAGAATATATAGATATAATTTCTAAATTATGGCCTGAATGGGTTAGTGACAAAGATAGAACTGTAATGCAGTTTCTAGCGGATATGTGCAAATCTATGAATAATGCTGGTTATTTAACAATAGATGATTTATATACTTATTCAGAACAAGACATAATTAATAGAATATTAAGTTGTGATGATAAATATTTGTCTAATAGTTTTAGATTATTTCAAAATGCTGATACTGTTTATAGTAGTTCAGTACCTATTAAGGAAAAATATTGTATTAATTTAAAATCTAAAGTACGATATGTTGTTCCTCTTGTGCAAACTAAAAATGGTAACGTTAGAATTAATAATATATCTGGTAAGGCTAATGAAAAGATTACTGAATACTTAAATTGTCCTAAAGGTGGATATTATACATATTTTGATTTTCAATTTATCCCCTATGAAGAAGTTAATTCTAAAAAACTTGTAAAAAGAAATAATCTTTAGTTATTTTATTTATCCACAGATATATTGATAGATTAATTTAGAGACTTTCTTTGGAAGGCTCTAAATTACTATAGAAAGACCTTAGGCTTTCTATAGCACGAAAGAGACCTTAGGCTCTGCAGTGAAAAAAGTTTGTAAAAAAGATGTAAAAATATTTAATTTACTTCTTTTTTTTAGTATAATATTAGTTAGGAAGTTTAGGTGGTATAATGCAAGATAAAATGGAAAAATTACTTAACCAAATTGGTATGAGTAAAGATTACTTAGAAAACTCTAGTATTAATAAAATTATTGTTTATGATAAGAATAATTTATGGGAGTTTATTATTGATAATGATAAAGTACTACCTATATATGTTTATGAAGAATTATGTAATAAAATTATGAATACTTTTAATTCTATTAAGGATATTCATATTGTTATTAATACTAATGATGATAGTAATGATTATCTTAATGATTATTTTGATAAACTTATTGATATTCTTTCTAATGAAAGTGTTAAATATAAAACTTTTATTGATAGAAAATTATCTATTAAAGATGGTAATTATTTATTTGATGTTTATAATAAGGCTGAACTTTCTTATATGACTGAAAAGAAAGAATATTTGAATACTATGCTTAATAGATATGGTTTTAATGGTAATATTGTTTTTAATTTATGTAGTAAAGTTGAAAATGATATTTTAAATATGATTGAAAAAGATAAAATGGTTAATGTTCCTACTGGTGGTTTTACTCCTAAAAAAGAGAGTGTTCCTGAAGTTAAGGTTGAAGAGAAGAAATACTTTAGGCCTAAAAGAGATACTAGTATTACTCCTATTAAGGATTTAATGTATGAAGTTGATAACATTACGATTAATGGTATGATTTTTGGTATGGATATGTTTGAATCTAAGAGTGGATATAAGATTATTACTCTTAAGGTTACTGATAATACTGATAGTATTTATGTTAAGATGTTTACTAAAGATAATGATGAATATGCTAGAATTAAAGATTTACTTAAGGTTGGTTCTTGGTATAACTTTTATGGTAAAGTATCTATGGATAAATACTCTAATGAACTTACTTTTACTACTAGATATAGGGATGTTGATAAGACTGAGGGTACTACTAAAACAAAGATTGTTGATAATGCTCCTGTTAAGAGAGTTGAACTCCACGCTCATACGATGATGAGTCAAATGGATGGTATTACTAATGTTGATTTGAATAAACATACTTGTGAACTTGTTAGTAAGTGTATCGAAATGGGATATAGGGGTGTTGCTATTACTGACCATAGTGGTTGTCAGGCTTTTCCTATTGCTTATGATATTATTAAAGGTTATAATAAAAAACAAGAAGAGGAAGATAAAAAGTTTAAAGGTCTTTATGGTACAGAACTTACTGTTGTAGATGATACTGTTAATATTGTTGTTAGACCTGATGATAGAATACTTAAGGATTTAACTTATGTTGTTTTTGATACTGAGACTACTGGTTTTAATGCTGGTGGTGCTGACCAAATGATTGAAATTGGTGCTGTTAAGATTAAAGATGGGGCTATTATTGATAGATTTGATGAACTTATTGACCCGGGTAGACATATTCCTGATAAGATTACTGAACTTACTTGTATTACTGATGATATGGTTAAGGGCTGTGATAATGAAGAGAATGTTACGAAAAGATTTTTGGAGTGGACCGGAGATAATCCAATGGTTGCTCATAATGCTAAGTTTGATATTTCTTTCATTTCTAGTGCTATGAAGAAGTATAATTTAGGTGAGTTTACTAACACAGTTATTGATACTTTGGAACTATCTAGAGCCTTAGATACTGGTTTTGCAAGACATAGTTTATCGGCTTTAGTTAAGAGATATAATGTTCCTTGGGATGAAGATGCTCATCATAGGGCTGATTATGATGCTGAAGGTACTGCCTTGGTATTTCATAAGATGCTTGGTAAACTTACTATGCAAAACTTTGAGAAAATAAGTGATTTAGAGAAACTTATTCCTAAAGATGAAATATACAAGTTTGGTAGAACTTATCATTTTAATGCTATTGCTCTTAATAAGACAGGACTTAAAAACTTATTTAAGATTATTTCTCTTGCTAATACTACTTACTTATATAAGACACCAAGAATTCTTAGAAGTAAACTTAATGAACTTAGAGAAGGTCTTATTATTGGTAGTGGCTGCTACGAAAGTGAAGTTTTTATTGAAGGTAGAAGTAAAGAAGGAGAAGAACTTACTAATATTATTAATTTCTATGATTATGTGGAAGTTCAGCCTCCAGAAGTATATGATCATTTAATTCAGACTAGTGATTTTAAAGATGTTAATGAGATTAAGGAACATATTAAGAAGATTATTACTGCTACTCGTGAGGCTGGTAAAATTATTGTGGCTACTGGGGACGTTCATCATTTTAGTAAAGAAGACAAGATATATAGAGAGATTATTGTTAATCAGAAGGTACCTGGTGGTGGTAGACATCCTCTTGCTAAGAGTAGTATTAAGAGTATCCCTTCTCAACACTTTAGAACTACTGAAGAAATGCTTAATGATTTTGCTTTTCTAGGTGAAGAACTTGCTTATGAGATTGTTGTTACTAATACTAATAAGGTTCTTGATATGGTAGATGAGATTGAGGTTATTATTGATACTGGTGGTATTCCTTTCTCACCTAGAGTTAAGAGTGATGATGGTAAATCTTATTTGGATTGTCCTAGAGTTGTTACTGATTTGGTTTTTGAAAGGGCAAAAGAATGGTATGGTGATGACCTGCCACATAATATTGAAGAGAGAATATCTAAGGAATTATATGGTGATATTATCTACAAATGCTGGAAGGAAATTATTAGTGAAGAGAATCATAATATTAGTGATGAAGAACTTGATTCTAAGTTATTTGAAAACTTGCATAATACTTTAATTAGTGGTTTTGATGAAGTTAAGAGACTTGTTAGTGATTATGTTAAAAAACATTGGAGTGAAGAGGATGGTGAGATGACTGATAAGGTACTAGAGAAGAAAATTAAGAAATCTCTAGGTGGTGTTATTGGTGGTGGTTTTGATCCGATTTACTTGATTGCTCAAAGACTTGTTAAACACTCTAACGATGAAGGATTTTTGGTTGGCTCAAGAGGTAGTGTTGGTTCTTCATTTGTAGCGACGATGATGGGTATTACTGAGGTTAATCCTCTTCCTGCTCATTACAGATGTCTTAAATGTAAGAATAGTATTTTTAAAGATGATGATGGTAAAGATTTAGGTGCTACTTATTCTAGTGGATTTGATTTACCTGATAAGATTTGCCCTAATTGTGGTGAGCATATGTATAAAGATGGACAGGATATGCCATTTGCTACTTTCCTTGGTTTTAATGCTGATAAGGTTCCAGATATTGACCTTAACTTTTCGGATTTGAATCAAGCGTCCGCTCACGAATATACGAAAGTTTTATTTGGTGTTGATAATGTTTATAGGGCTGGTACGATTGGTACTGTTGCAGAAAAGACGGCCTTTGGTTTTGTTAAGGGCTATTTTGAAGATAAGGGTATTATGAATAAGAGAGCCTGTGAAATTGAGAGACTAGCAATGGGATGTACTGGTGTTAAGAGAACTACTGGTCAACATCCTGGTGGTATTGTTGTTGTTCCTGATTATATGGATGTATCTGACTTTACACCTTTCCAATTCCCTGCGGAAGACCCTACTAGTGCATGGAGAACGACACACTTTGATTACCATGCTATTGACCAGGATTTACTTAAACTTGATATTTTAGGTCATTCTGACCCAACACAACTTAGACTTATTCAAGAATTATCTGGTACGGATATTCTTAAGGTTCCTCTTGATGATAAGGATACGATGAGTATATTTACTTCTACTAAGGTACTTGGTGTTACTAATGAACAAATTATGTGTGATACTGGTACTCTTGGTATTCCTGAGTTTGGTACTCCTTTTACTATTTCCATGGTAGCAGAGACTAAGCCTACTACTTTTGCGGAACTTATTAAGATATCTGGTTTATCTCATGGTACTGATGTATGGCTTGGTAATGCACAAGAACTTATTAAGAATAATATTGTTCCTTTTAAAGAGGTTATTGGTTGTCGTGATGATATTATGGTTTATCTGATGTATCATGGTGTTGAGCCTATTAAAGCATTTAAAATTATGGAGTTTGTTCGTAAGGGTAAGGCTAGTAAAGATGCTGACACTTGGGCTAAGCATAAGGAAACGATGGAGAAGGCTGGTATTGAATCTTGGTTTATTGATAGTTGTTTTAAGATTAAATATATGTTCCCTAAAGCACACGCTGCTGCTTATGTTATAAGTGCTTTTAGAATTGCTTGGTATAAGGTACATATGCCTGTATACTTCTATGCTAGTTGGTATACTACTAAGGCTACTGATTTTAATATTGAGGCTATGATTAGAGGATATGATAGTATTAAGAATGCTATTATTGAAATCGAGAATAAAGGATATGATGCTTCTAATAAAGAGAATGGTATATCTGAATGTTTAAAGGTTGCTTTAGAGATGGCTGCTAGAGGTATTAAGGTTGCTCCTTTTGATTTGTATAAAAGTAAGGGCTCTATCTTTACAGTAGAAGATGATAAAACTATTATTCCTCCATTTAGGGCTATTGATGGTCTAGGTGATGTTGTTGCTAAAAATATTGAAACAGAGGCAGAAAGGGCTCAATTTATTAGTATTGAAGATTTTCAAACGAGATGTAAGGTTTCTCAAACTTTAATTGATAAGATGAAAGCTATGGGTATTTTTGCTGGTATGCCTGATACTAGTCAACTTAGTTTATTTTAAAAAGTATTTCCCAAAATATTTCCCGGGAAATATTTTTTTCAGTTCGAGCTTGTAATCTCTCACTGTTAAATAAAGCCTGTAGTCTTTATTTAAAGTATTTTTGTTCTAAATATATTTTATATAAAAATGCACAAAAATTTAAATAATTTG
>ERZ780149.856-NODE-856-length-37278-cov-5.673616_pt1 | contig 37278 bp, 32 predicted proteins | sample MGYA00511367_ERZ780149 | MGnify/ENA primary metagenome ERZ780149 (study PRJEB29588, sample SAMEA2153852) | human gut metagenome | biome: human gut; feature: human-associated habitat; material: faeces | place: Denmark | collected 2008/2010 ... | reverse complement strand
ATCTGAAAAAGAGTATAATGGTTATATGGGCGAATTCCCGAGTGGCCAAAGGGGACAGACTGTAAATCTGCTGGCACTGCCTTCGGTGGTCCGAATCCACCCGCTCCCACCAAAACGAGCACTTGCGATTGCAAGTGCTTTTTTCGTCATGTTACCAAAGAAAAGAGGAGAAAAATGCGTCGATTGCTTCATTACTTGAAGCGTCACCCGGTCATCACGGTGTTGGCGCCGCTTTTCAAAATGCTGGAGGCCACTTTCGAGTTGTTTGTGCCGGTTGTGGTGGCCCGCATGATTGATGTCGGCATTGCCGGTAAGGACAAAGTCTATCTTTTCAAGATGGGCGGGCTGTTGGTGCTTCTGGGCGTGGCCGGGTTGGCTTTTTCCGTCACGGCGCAGTATTTTGCCGCCAAATCCGCCGTCCGGACCGGACAGGCCATCCGCAGTGATTTGTTTGCGCACATCAACACTCTGTCCTATCGGGAGATCGACGGCGTCGGCACTTCTACCCTCATCAACCGGATGACCGGCGACATCAATCAGGTGCAAAGCGGGCTCAATATGTTTTTGCGCCTGTTCCTGCGTTCTCCTTTTGTGGTCTTCGGCTGTATGGTGATGGCCTTTGTGGTGGGCAAGCGCGCCGCCCTGCCGTTTGCCGTGGTCATTCCGGCGTTGCTTTTGGTGGTCTTCGCCATTTTGCTTTTCAGTATGCCGCTTTACCGCGGAGTGCAAAAAAGACTGGATCGGGTGCTTCTTGACACCCGCGAAAATCTTCTCGGCATCCGCGTGGTGCGCGCTTTTTCAAGACAAAAAGAAGAAAAAAAGGCTTTTCGCTTTGAGAGTGAGAACCTTTATCGCCGGCAGATCTTTGTGGGTAAGATCTCGGCGCTTCTCAATCCGCTGACCTATGTCATTGTCAATCTGGGTGTGGTGGCCATTCTGTATACCGGCGGCCGTCAGGTGGACGCCGGCACGCTGACGCAGGGGCAGGTCATCGCGTTGGTCAATTATATGACCCAGATCCTGACCGAACTGGTCAAACTGGCCAATCTGATGATTCTGCTTTCCCGTGCGCTGGCCAGTCTGTCGCGGGTAAATGCGGTGTTTGATATGAAGGCTTCCATTCCCGAAGAAGGGGCGGAACTCCGGGTCACGACCGCTTCTCCGGTGCCGGCGGTGTCCTTTGATCATGTCGGTTTTGTTTTTGCGGGAGAGCGGGAGGAAACGCTTCACGATATCAGCTTTGAGGCTCTGCCCGGGCAGACCGTCGGCATCATCGGCGGCACGGGCTCCGGCAAATCCACACTGGCACAGCTCATTCCGCGCTTTTACGAGGCAAGTTCCGGGCAGATCTCGCTTTATGGGCAGGATATCCGGACGCTGCGTCCTTCCTCGGTGCGCGGGCATATCGGAGTGGTGCCGCAAAAAGCCACGGTTTTTTCGGGCACTCTGCTTTCCAATATGCGTTGGCGCAAAAAGGACGCGGACGAGGCGGAAATCTATCGCGCACTGGATACGGCGCAGGCGCGTGAATTTGTGGAAAGCAAGGGAGAGGGCCTTTCCCTTCGGATCGAGCAGGGCGGCGGAAATCTTTCGGGCGGCCAGAAACAGCGGCTGACCATCGCCCGCGCGCTGCTGGCGGATCGCCGCCTGCTGATACTCGACGAGGCGACCTCGAACGTCGATACGCGTACCGAGATACTTATCCAGAAAGCGATGGATAAGCTCATGCGCGGCCGCACATGCTTTGTCATCGCGCACCGGCTCTCCACCATAGTGGACTCCGACCTCATCCTCGTCCTGCGCGACGGACAGATAGTCGAGACCGGACGGCACGAGGAGCTTCTCGCCCGCCGCGGCTTCTACTACGATCTGTACACGAGCCAATACGCGATATAACAAAACAGGCTTCGCAGCGTTAAACTGCGAAGCCTGTTTTTTAGTTCAGCTCATTATTCCGAAGCGCTTCTCGTACAGCTCTGCGATCTTGCACTTCCAGCAGAGCAGCCAGCCGACCACCGCGCCGACGACCGCCTGTGCGATCTGGAAGGGCAGCTTCAGCAGCGCATATTCGGGCGTGCTGTAAATGAATGCGCGGCCGAGGGAGTAACCGACGACCATGATAACCGCGCCGATGGTCACGCCGATGGCGGAGCCGGAGGGGCGATCCTTGCCGAGACGGCGCGTTGCGAGCGATATCACAACAGCCTGAAGCCCGTGGGTCACGAGAGAGACGAACATCGGCGTCGGGTAAAACAGCAGGTCGCCGATGAACGCGCCGACGCCGCCCACCATGAACGCGCCGAAGGGATTGAGCAGGATGGCGGCGGTGCAGATGATGACATCGTTGAGGTACATGTGCCCGCCCGGAACCGGAACGCCGAAGGAGCTGAGCACGATGTTGAAGGCCATGAGGATCGCCGTCACGGCCATGACTTTTATTTGCTTGGATTTCATATTTATCACCCTTGACTTTTGATGTGGCCTATTATAATATCAGATTGGTATTATTAATATTGCCAGTTAAGGAGATTTTTATAAGACCAGATCATGAAATACACAGTCAACAGAGCCTCCGGACAGAGCGCGTATATTCAGATATACCGCCAGCTCCGCGACGATATCGTGGCGGGGCGGCTCAAGGACGGGGCGAAGCTGCCCTCAAAGCGCTTCGCCGCGGCGGAGCTCGGCGTGAGCGTGATAACGGTCGAGCACGCGTATGAGCTGCTTGAAGAGGAAGGCTATATCCAGAGCCGCCAGCGCAGCGGATACTATGTGTGCTTCGGCGGCTCCGCTCCGGCGCTGCTGCGCCCCACACCGCAGGAGCAGCGGGCGGACGCGCCGCGCGATTTCCCGTTTTCCGTGCTTGCGCGTACGATGCGCCGCGTCCTGAGCGACAGCGGTGAGCGCATTCTCTCCCGCGCGCCGAACCGCGGCTGCACGGAGCTTCGCCAGGCGATCGCGGCCTACCTCGCGCGGAGCCGCGGCATAATCGCCGACCCGGAGCAGATAATCGTCGGCTCCGGCGCGGAATATCTCTACGGGCTCGTCGTGCAGCTTCTCGGCCGCGGCTGCGTGTTCGCGCTGGAGGATCCGTCGTATGAGAAGATACGGCTGGTTTACAAGGCCAACGGCGCGGACTGCGTCATGCTGAAGATGGGCGCGGACGGCATCCGCAGCGATGCGCTCTTCGGCTGTGCCGCCGGTGCGCTGCACGTCACGCCGTATCACAGCTTTCCGAGCGGCGTGACCGCTTCCGCCTCAAAGCGGCATGAATATGCTGCATGGGCGGAGGAGCGCGGCGCATATATTATTGAGGATGATTACGACTCGGAGTTCTCCGCCGCCGCGAAGCAGGTCGAGACGATATTTTCCGTCGCGTCGGAGCGTGTCATCTATATAAATACCTTCAGCAAGACCTTTGCACCCTCAATGCGCATGGGATATATGCTGCTGCCTGCGCCGCTGATGCGCGAGTACGCCGAGCGGCTGGACTTCTATTCCTGCACGGTGCCGGTGTTCGAGCAGCTTGTGCTGGCGGAGTTTATAGACGACGGCGACTTCGAGCGCTACATCAACAGACGCCGCCGCGAGATGCGCGGCAGACGAGGATAGTCAATTCTTAAATAATTACAAAATCAAACTTTTTTGTAATATGTATCTTGACTTGCCGCCTAATTGGTGGTAAATTGGTATCGGTAAATTATGCCTGTATAGGAGGGCATAAAAAAATTTTTAGGGGAGATATCATGAAGAAGAAGTATTGGACTCTGCTTATCGTCGGCGTTCTCGTCGTAGCTCTGGTCATCGTTCTTGCTTCCTGCGGCAACTTCAGCCTCAAGGACAAGGATCTTGACGAAGACGAAGAGATGGAAGATCTCGCCGATGACCTCGACCTCGATGCTGACACCACCAACACTGGCAGCAAGACCGGAAGCACCGGCGGCAACTCCGGTAAGTACAATGGCGGTAGCGGCAACAACGGCGGTTCCGGCAATAACGGTTCCAACGGCAACAACGGCGGCTCCGGCAATAACGGAAACGGCGGCAACAACGGTGGTTCCGGTAATAACGGCGGCAACTCTGGAAACAATGGTCAGGACGGAAACAACGGCAACAATGGCAATAACGGCAATAATGGCGGCAACGGCGGCCAGAACGGCTCCAATGGCAGCGGCATCGCCGGCGCCATCAAGGACATTGTTGACGGCAGCAAGCACCACAACGATCATCAGATCATCGACGGCACCTTCGAACTGGCCGGCGAGATCGGCAACTTCCTTGGCGGCTTTGTCCCCAAGCCCTGATTGCTGATACATATTGAAATGAAAAGCAGACGGTTTATACCGTCTGCTTTTTTATTGGAGATTTATGTGAGCCGCCGCTTCGCCGTACCCCCTTTGGCGCCCCTACTAGGGGAGCTGTCGCGTTAGCGACTGAGGGGTCGCCAATTGATAGAGAGTGCCATTAGAGAAAAGACACAGTAATGTAAAAACACCTTGTCATCCCCGCACACCGGACGATAACGGTGTGCCGACATGAAGAGAACGGATTGCCGCGTCGCTGCGCTCCTCGCAATGACAGGAGGGCTTTTGATTAGCGCGCCGATTTTTCATGCGGCGTAAAGCACGAGATTTTCTCTCCCTCAGTCGGCTGAAGCCGACAGCTCCCTCGTCAGAGGAAGCCGAGGGGATGGTGCATCAATTCCCGTTCAGCGATAACAAAATCGCATGGTGATCTCACCATGCGATTTTGTTACACAATATATTATGCCGCGGGCTTGGCGACCATGTAGAACATGCCGAGGTTATCGCGCATATCGAAGTAGCTGTCGTCGCAGCGCCAATCGTAGCAGACGGAGGACGGGTCGCCGTTATCGACCATTATCCAGGTGTTGGGGCAGGCCTCCTGGATCTCGGCGATCTGCTCGTCAGTCAGACCGCAGCGCTTGACCCACAGCCTGTCAAGGAAGCTCAGTTCCTTGAGCTGCGTGTAGTCCGCGACCGGACAATAGCATATGTTGAGATGCCTCAGGGACTTGCAGTTTGCCAGCACGGAGAAATCGGAGCAGGGCGTGAGGAACATTTCAATGAAATATATCTCCTCAAGGTCGGCCAGCGCGCTGATATCTGTCACTTTCGTGTCGCCGCAGATGAGATACTTGAGGTGCTTCATATTCTTCACGAAGTTCAGATTCGTGTAGTCCATGTGGCCGAGATCCAGCGTGACCATGTCCTTGCAGTATTTTATCGGGTCGATCAGATCGTCGCCCAGCGGGCCGTAGCTGCTGCTGTACTTGGAGACGCAGAAATTGTCGGCGTCGGTCTTGCAGGGGAAGCCCTTTATGTACACCGTCCACACGACGCGCAGGTTCTCAAACTTGTCGTCGAGCGCGCCCAGCACCTCGTCGGAGAGTCCGCAGTTATCCATGTACAGCTTCCGGAGGTACGGCATGACGGATGCGGCTCGTTCGGCGTCGCCGGTGTCGCCGAGGTACTGGCCGTTATAGTTCAGTTCCTCCGCGAAAGAATCAACCTGCGTGCCGTAAACGCGCAGCTTGCAGTGCACGGCGGCTCCGCCGAATGAATCACGGACGGCCTCGATGTCGTCAAACGACAGCTCGCGGCTGCCCAGCTCCACGGTCTCTGTGCCGGTGAAGCGCGGCGCGGCGGAAACAAGCGTCTGGACGTCGATATCCGTGCCGCTCAGGTCAAGCTCCGCGGCGGAGGTGTCAAAGCTCTTGCCCGCAAGCTCCACCTCGCGGAGGAAGCTTATGTCGGGGAACGCGTCTATCAGCGCGTCTTCCTCGTCGTCGCCGAGTCCGGCGGCGCGGAGATCGACGCTTTCAAGCTGCGGGAAATATTGCAGGCGCGCTTCCAGCTCGCTGAGCGCTGCCGGAGAATCGAGCACGAGCTGCGCTGTGTCGCCCGCGTAGGCCGAGCCGCCCAGCTTCACCTGATATTTGACGGTGCAGTTCGGGTAGGCGTCGATGGTTTTCATTATAACGTCATAGCAGTCGGCGTCCGACGCGTCGATGGTCTTGAGCTGCGGCAGATAGCGGAAGCTGTCTATCTCGGCCTCGCTGTAATTGTCAACGCTGACGGAGGTGGAGCTGCTGTCAAAGCTGCGGCTGCCTATCGGCACGTTCCAGAGGATCACGCTGTCAGGGAAGCGGGCGCGCAGCTCATCGTATTCCGCAATGCTGACCTCGCCGCCGCGCAGGTCAATCGTGTCGCCCTGCCGGTAGAGCTTGCCGCCGACGAGCACGCAGTTGGATTCGATCCAGAGCAGCGCTATCACCGCCGCCAGCACAAAAATCGCCAGTATAAGACCCACGATGAGGGGCGCCTTGCTCTTTTTCCGAGGGCGCCTTACATGGGATTCTCTCTCCTTTACTCTTGCCGCATGGCTGTTCTGCCTGCGCGGCTGGCTTTCATGGGATGCCATATGTGTCTCCTCCTGCCCGCGAACGGGTATAATTATCATATTATCAGTATAGCACAATGCATCCGAAATTTCAAGGAAGCACAGCAATTTGCACAATTTTGGACAGTGAATATTGGCTTGCAATACCAGATAATAATCTGTATAATATATATGGCTTGACAGTATCATCGCTGCAGGTCTAATTTGACTGCGTGCGCGGCTCTCCATGATTCAGCCCCGTACAGCATTAACAAGGAGGAATATCAATTTCCCTGAGACTCAGGGTGCGGCAGTGTGGAGACCTGTCGTAATGCGGGAGGCGATGCCCCCGCGAGGCGGTCAGGGCGGAGGCCCGGCAGCCGGAGTCTGCAGTATGGCAACTGTAGTTCTTAAAAACGTGAAAAAGATTTACCCGTTCATCAGCGGCGAGGGTAAGAAGAAAAAGAAAAAGAAGGATGAGTCCGAGGAGAAGAAGGCCAACCTTCAGATAACCGAGCAGGGCGTTGTCGCGGTGCAGGAGTTCAACCTTGAGATAGCCGATAAGGAATTCATCGTTCTGGTCGGCCCCTCCGGCTGCGGTAAGTCCACCACGCTGCGCATGGTCGCAGGTCTGGAAGAGATCACTGAGGGCGAGCTGTATATCGACGGCAAGCTCATGAACGACGTCGCCCCCAAGGATCGCGATATCGCAATGGTTTTCCAGAATTACGCCCTTTACCCGCACATGACCGTGTATGAAAATATGGCCTTCTCTCTGAAGCTGCGCAAGGAGAAGAAGGACGTTATAGATAAGAAGGTCCGTGAGGCCGCGGAGATCCTGGACATTACCCAGTATCTCGACCGTAAGCCCAAGGCTCTGTCCGGCGGCCAGCGTCAGCGTGTCGCCATCGGCCGCGCCATCGTGCGCGATCCGGCGGTCTTCCTCATGGACGAGCCGCTCTCCAACCTCGACGCAAAGCTGCGTAACCAGATGCGCGCCGAGATCATCAAGCTGCGCGAACGTATCGACACCACCTTCATTTACGTCACCCATGACCAGACCGAGGCCATGACGCTGGGCGACCGTATCGTCATCATGCGTGACGGCTACATCCAGCAGATCGGCACCCCGCAGGAGGTCTTCAACAACCCGCGCAACCTCTTCGTCGCAGGCTTCATCGGCACCCCTCAGATGAACTTCTTCGATGCAAAGCTTGTCCGCGAAGGCGAGAAGTTCTTCGTCGAGCTTGGCGGATACAGAGTTGAGCTTGACGCTGAGAAGGAAGCGCGCCTGCTCGCAAAGGACGTTCAGTCTCAGGAGGTCACTCTCGGTGTTCGTCCCGAGCATACGACCATCGGCGAGACCGGCATAGCCGCGAAGGTAGACGTGTCCGAGATGATGGGCTCCTCCGTGCACCTGCACGTTTCCGCCGAGGGCAAGGACGTTATCATCATCGTCCCGACCATCGACATGAAGGGTCACTACGCCATGGGCGACACCGTGCACTTCAGCTTCGACGGCAACGTCGCGCACGTTTTCAGCAAGGAAAACGAGAAGAACCTTGAGTGGTAATCGGCTTTAAGCGTTAACGGCAGAATAATTTCAGCGCTGTCAAAAAGTCCGGACAGGACTTTTTGACAGCGCTTTTGTCGTTATCTGATAAATTACAGGAAGAATTTCCTGTGCAGCGAGCGGCGCAGCGGCTTGCATACCGCGACGACCAGCAGCATCACGCCGAGCAGAACGCAGACCGTCAGCGGGTAGATCGACCAGACGAACATGCCCTCGATGCCGAAAGTGATGTGCAGCAGGAACTCTATAAGTACGTTCAGCCCGCCGGTGAGGATGAGCGCGCCGCCGAAGATATACAGCGCACCGCCGGGGACGTAGCGCATGAGCGTGACGACCGCGGTGACGAGCAGCGCAATCGCCCCGGTGACGGGGAAGGCGAAGGACAAGAACCAGTGCCCGCCGACAGCGAAGTTGATGTACAGCAGGAACAGCGCTATCGCGGCGAAATCGACCGGAACGAAGATCGCGGGGTTCGGGTGCCGGAACCACAGCGGCAGCACAACGGTGATATACAGCAGGGCGACGCCGCCCGCGGCATAGCCCGACCACACGATGGAGCCGTTGATGCGCCAGTCGCACACGATGCACAGCACGGCGGGGAGCAGTGTCAGCGCCGTGAGAATGAACAGCACACCGGAGCGGTTCACGTCCTCCGGCAGCACGCGGTTGTCGGCCGGAAAGGGAGCTTCGCTCTCGCTGCGCGGCAGGTCGGGGTGAAACACCCGCGTGCCGCATAGAGGACAGACCTTTTCGCTGTCCGCAAGCTCAACGCCACATTTTATACAATACATAAGAATCCTCCAAATTACCGCAGACGGTTATTAACGCATGTTGCTCTCCACCTTGATGTGGATACCCAGCGACTTCAGCACCTGATAAAACCGCATCTCAAGCTCCGCTTCGCGGATGTTGCGGATGCAGTTGATATATATCGTCCCGTTCCACGAGACCACGCCGCAGTTGTGCGGCGCCTTGGCCTGTACGCCGATTATGAAATCCAGCCGCGAGACATACTGCGCCATGACCTCCGGAAGCTGGACGTTGCCGAGGTTCGAGAGGCAGAGGCAGGATTTGCACTCGCCCACCCTGTCGAACACGGCTTTCATCACGATGTTTTTGACGAACAGCGGCACGACCTTCAGGAAAGGGGATTTCTCGCTGGCGACGTTCGCGGCGAATTTCGCGCGCATCGACTGGGGGTTATTTTCAAGCCCCATGCGGTGGTGCACGATGGAGCATATCTCGTCGAAGCTGTAATCACCCATGCAGGGGTCGATCTCCGGCGTGATGTACGAGACGAAGTTGCGCAGGGTCTTGCTGGGGAACATGCGGCGCAGGTTAACGGGGAGCAGGACTTTGACGGGCTTGCGCAGGCGGCGCTGTGGTACGCGCTCGGCCTGAAGCTCGTTTATGGCCTGCATCATCGCCGCGCAGAGCAGCTCCGTCACGGTCACGCCGTGCCGCTTCGCGGCGGCGCGAACATCGTCCGAGGGTGCGATCATGGTGATGAGGTTCTTGAAGCCGTCCGGTTCGGGCGTTCCGGTGAGATGGTAGGCCGTGGCTTCCTTGCGGCTGGCCTTCACGTCTCCGGCGTAGCGGAGGAAGCTGTCCTCCAGCTCCTCCTCGTCCGGCTCCTCCAGCCTGCCGAGCACGCCATGCTCCGTGGGCACGGCGACGCCGTATTTCTGGCTGATATATTCGGCGAGCAGGGTCTTGAAGAATGTCATGCCGCCGTTGCCGTCTGTCACTGCGTGGAAGAATTCGACCGCGACGCGGTTGCGCTCGTTGTATACCAGCACACGCAGCGCGCATTCGCGCACCTTGCCGAAGGGCGCATGCGCCAGCGGGCAGCTGCGCTCGGCCTGAATCTCCGGCGCTTTGGGCAGCTGCTCAAGGTAGTACCAGAATACGCCGGGCTGCAGGCGCACGGCTATCGACGGGAAGCGGCGCACCGTCACGTCCAGCGCGGCGCGCAGCACCGGAATATCGACCGGCTCCGAAAGCTCTGCCGAGAGACGGAAGAAGTTGACCCAGTTGCGGCGCTTCGCTGCGGGGTATATTTTTGCTGCGTTGTCAAGACGCATCCAGCGAAGGCTGCGCGCCGGAGACAGAACGCGATCCATGAACTTGTTTATCGCCTCGAAGTCCGAGGGCATGTTCTCGCTCAGACAGTAGAGCACGTAGGCGTGCCAGCGCTCCGGCGCAACGATCATGCGGCTCTTGCAGCCGGCGGCGGTCAGCTTTTCGTAAAGCAGCCGCGTGTCGTCCAGCATTATCTCGTCACCGCCGACGAACAGCAGCGACGGAGGCAGACCGGTGAGGTCGCCGAAGAGCGGGGAACAGAGCGGATCCGCGGCGTCGTCGGTGTAGCACTGGGCGTAGAATTGCAGCAGCTCCTGCGTCATCGAGGGGTCGACGTCCTTGTTCGTCTCGTAGGAGTCGCCGGAGCCGGTGAGATCCGTCCACGGCGAGATGCCGATAAGCCCGCAGGGCAGCGCCTGACCCAGCTGCTTGAGCTTCAGGCACAGCGCGAAGATGAGTCCGCCGCCCGCGCTCTCGCCGCAGAGCATGATCTGCTTTGTGGAATAGCCTTTCCGCAGGAGGTAGTTGTAGCTTTCAAGCGCATCGTCCAGCGCCGCGGGGTAGCGGTTTTCGGGCGCAAGCCGGTAAGCCGCGCAGAATACGCGCACTCCGGCCTCAGATGCGAGCGTCGCGCCGAAGCCCTTGGCGTATTCGAGACTGCCGCAGGTGTAGCCGCCGCCGTGCAGGTACAGAACAACGCCGTTGCGCCGCTCATCCTTGGGCATGATCCATGCGCCCTGAAAGCGACCGAAATCGTGCTCTTTGACCATGACCTCGTGCTTGTGGAGCGCGGTCATGAGCTCGCCGAGCTTGTCCTGCCCCTTGCGGGTGACTTCAAGAGAGCAGTTTGCGACGAAGGGTTTGAAAAAGTTAAGTTGTGAGCGTACCGTTTTTGCGTGCAGCTCCATAGATGTATCGATCCTTTGCAGATTGGAAACCGCCAGAAACGCGGCCTCCGGATATCTTTATATTATAGCACATTATGCGTGTTATCGCAATAGTTCAAACGGCGGTATGCAAAAAGCGATTCCGGAAACCGGAATCGCTTCTATTATATAATATACATAATATACAATTCAGCCGCCGAGGTAGGCTTTCTGAACCTGCTCGCTGTGCATCAGCTCGTCGCCGGTGCCGGAGAGGACGATTCTGCCGGTTTCGAGGACATAGGCGCGGTTTGCTACGCTCAGCGCGGCGTTCGCGTTCTGCTCGACGAGAAGAATGGTCGTGCCCGCGGCGTGCAGCTCGCGGATGATGTCGAATATCTGCTCGACGAGAATGGGCGCAAGACCCATCGACGGCTCATCCAGCATCAGCAGCTTCGGCTTCGACATGAGCGCGCGTCCCATGGCCAGCATCTGCTGCTCACCGCCAGAGAGAGTACCGGCGGTCTGCTTGCGGCGCTCCTCCAGACGGGGGAAGCGGCGGTAGACATCGGCTATGCCGTCGGCGATACCGGATTTCGGTTGCGTGTATGCGCCCATCTCCAGGTTCTCCTCAACGGTCATCTGCAAAAATACGTGCCGCCCTTCCGGAACCTGCGCAAGACCTCTGGAGAGGATCTTGTGCGGGGGCACGCCCTTGAGATCTGTGCCCTCAAATTCGATGCTGCCAGCGCGGGGATGCAGCAGACCGGAGACGGTGTTCAGAACGGTGGACTTACCGGCGCCGTTTGCGCCGATGAGCGTGACGACCTCGCCCTCGTTTACCTCGAAGGACACACCCTTGACGGCGTGGATGCTGCCGTAATAGACGTGCAGATCGTTTACTTTAAGCATTACTCCCATGTTCACGCCTCCTTCTTCCGGCCGAGGTAGGCTTCGATGACCTCGGGATTGTTCTGGATGTCCTCCGCGCTGCCCTTGGCGATGAGCTTGCCGAAGTTGAGCACCGCGATGCCTTCGCAGATGTTCATGACAAGGTTCATGTCGTGCTCGATGAGCAGAACCGCGATCTTGAAGGTGTCGCGGATGGCGAGAATGTTGTCGGTCAGCTCCGCGGTCTCGGAGGGGTTCATGCCAGCGGCAGGCTCGTCGAGCAGCAGCAGACTGGGGTTTGTCGCCAGCGCGCGGAGAATCTCAAGGCGGCGCTGCGCGCCGTAGGGCAGGCTGCCAGCCTGCGCGTTTGCCATGTCCTCCATGTGGAAGATGCTTAGCAGCTCCATCACGCGCTCGTGCGCGACGCGCTCCTCCCAACGGTATGGGGGCAGGTGCAGGATGCTGCTCGCAAGGCCGTATTTGATCTGCGGCCCCATCGCGACCGTGATGTTCTCCTCAACGGTGAGGTTGGAGAACAGACGGATGTTCTGGAAGGTGCGCGCGATACCGGCGTGGTTTATCTGCGCGGTGCTCATGCCGTGGATGTCCTTGCCGTCGAGCAGGATGGTGCCGTGGGTGGGCTGGTACACGCTGGTGAGCAGGTTGAAAACGGTGGTTTTACCGGCACCGTTCGGCCCGATAAGGCCGGCAATCTCGGTGCGGCCGATGGTTATATTGAAGTTGTCGACCGCCTTCAGGCCGCCGAAGCTGATGCCGAGGTCGATGCATTCGAGCACGGGAGTCTTGCCGACGTCACGCTCGGTGAGCATGGCGACGCGCGGCGTGACGGTGACGAGTTTGGTCTTGTTAGTCATCTGTCTGCGCCTCCTTTTTGTTCTTTGCGGCAAGCTTTCTCACGAGGTTTGACGGGCGCAGCCGCTCAAAGAATTCGCGCATACGCGGGTCGTTGGTGGCCAGCATGACGAGGATGAGGACTATCGCGTAGAGCAGCATGCGGTAATCGGCAAACTCGCGCATAAGCTCCGGTAGAAGCTGGAGCACTATCGCCGCGATGATGGAGCCGGGGACGCTGCCCATGCCGCCGAGGACGACGATGACAAGAATTTCGATGGACATGTTATAGTCGAAGGACGCGGCCTTGACGTTTGCGAAGAAGTGGCCGTAGAGGGTTCCGGCGGCTCCGGCGAAGAAGGCCGAGAGCATGAACACTGCGAGCTTGAAGTAGGTGACGTTGATGCCGATGGACTCCGCCGCGATGCGGTTGTCGCGGATGGCCATGATGGCGCGGCCGTGCTTCGAGTGCTTGAGGTTCATCATGACCAGCACCGTCAGCAGCACCAGCACTGCCGCATAGGGGAGCAGCGTTTTGGCGTTGGAGTAGATCGCGCCAGTGTTGAGGCCGAGCGCGCCGCCAGTGATGTCAAGGTTCGTGATGATATTCTTGATGATCTCGCCGCAGGCCAGAGTAACGATCGCAAGATAATCGCCCTTGAGGCGCAGCGCGGGCAGGCCGACGATGAAGCCAAACACCATTGCGACGAGACCGCCGACAATCATCGACAGCGGCAGGCGAACGAAGAGCGGCAGCGACGTGGCAGACAGCGCGATAGCGACCAGACAGCCGGAGAACAGGCCGACCGACAGGAAGCCGCCGTGGCCGAGGGACAGCTCGCCCAGCAGGCCGACGACAAGGTTCAGCGACACCGCGAGGACAATGTACACCGAGATCGGGATGAGCATATTGGCTATCTGGCGAGTGAGACTGCCGCTGTAAAGCAGAAACGCGACAACGGCATAGAGCAGGACGACGAGCGCGAAGGTGACGACGTCATGATTGAGCTTAACTTTTTTCTTCATCGTTACACCTTCTCGTTAATATTTTTGCCCAGCAGGCCGGTGGGCTTGACGACCAGCACCAGAACCAGAACGCCGAACACAATGGCGTCGGCCCAAAGCGTGGAGATATAGGTCTTTGAGAACTGCTCGATCATGCCGAGCAGGATGCCGCCGAGCATTGCGCCGGGGATTGAGCCGATACCGCCGAATACGGCTGCCGTAAAGGCCTTGATGCCGGGCATGGCGCCGGTGGTGGGCTTGATGTAGACATAGGACATGCCGTAGAAAATGCTTGCGAAGGCCGCGAGCGCGGAGCCGATGGCGAAGGTGAGGGTGATGGTGCGGTTGACGCTGATGCCCATGAGGGACGCGGCGTTCTTGTCCTCCGACACGGCGCGCATCGCCTTGCCGAGCTTGGTCTTGTTGATGAAGAAGCTAAGCACTACCATGATCAGCGCCGTCATCAGCAGGGTCAGGACGGAGATGCCGTCCACCGTGACCCCTCCGATAGTGAAGCTGGAGAGCTCGATGAGGCTGGGGTAGGCCTTCTGCTGGGAGCCGAAGATTATCAGGGCGAGGTTCTGCAGCAGGTAGCTGACGCCGATGGCGGTGATGAGCACGCTCAGCGGCGGCGCCTGACGCAGAGGCTTATAGGCCAGAAATTCGATCAGCATACCAAGCCCCGCGCAGATCACGACGCTGACGATGACCGCGACTATCGGAGGCAGGCCAAGCTGATTGACAGTAACTATGCCCGCGTACGCGCCGATCATGATGATGTCGCCGTGCGCGAAGTTAAGCATTTTGGCGATGCCGTACACCATTGTATAGCCCAGAGCGATGAGCGCGTATATGCTGCCCAGGCTCAGGCCGCTTATCAGAGTTTGAATAAAATGAGTCATATCGGTCTTCCTTTACAGCGCCCATCCTCCGGGCGGATACCCGGAGGACATAGGGGCTTGTTTTCCGGCCTCGCCGGAGTTGGGGAATATATTATATGGAGGATGAGATGTAGCGGATTTTATCAGTCACCGAAGACGCTGCCCACGCCGTCAAAGTAGAGGATGGCGCTGGCGTTCTTGTTGGTGTTGCCGTCGGCGTCCCAGGTCATGGTGCCGGTTACGCCGGTGACTTCAAGCTCAGGCATAACTGCCGCGAGAGCTGCGCCGGAGGTGCTGCCGGCCTTCTCGACTGCGGCCTTGATGACGTACACTGCGTCGTATGCGTCAGCTGCGAACTGGTCGGGAGTTGCGCCGTAGGCAGCCTCGTAAGCCTTGACGAAGGACTGGACGTTCTCTTCGGTGGAGTCAGCTGCGAAGGGGGTGAGCATCAGAACATTGTTTGCGATGGTGACATCCTGCTCGACCTTGCCGAGGATGCCGTCAAGACCGTCGGCGCCGAAGAAGTAAACGTCATCGGCGAACTTGCCCTTGGTCTGAGTCAGGAAGGTGGAAGCTTCTTCAGCGTAGAAGGGGATGAACACGACCTTGACGCCGGAATCGACAAGTGCGTTGACCTGAGTGGAGAAGTCGGTGCTGGTGGAGGCGGTGAAGGTCTGGGTCTCGACGATGTTAATGCCGAGATCAGCGCACTCGGCGACGAAGGAGCTGTACAGGCCGGTGGAGTAGTCGCTGTCGCTCTGGTACAGGACACCAACTTCGGTGGCCAGGTTCTTCTCGCTCAGGTAGTTGGCGGCTGCGGTGCCCTGGTAGGAATCATAGAAGCAGATGCGGAAGGCCTTGTCGTTGCCGCTGAGGCAGGAGTCGGAGGAGCCGGAGGGAGTGAGAAGCAGGACGTCGTCTTCCTTGGCGGCTGCGACGACGGACGCGGTTTCACCGGACATAACGCAGCCCAGAGAAACGTCCATGCCCCAGTCCATCAGCTTGCCGTAAGCGCTGACGGCGCTTTCGGGATCGCCCTGGGAATCCTGGAAGTTCAGCTCAAGCTGCTTGCCGTTCACGCCGCCGGCGGCATTGATCTCGTCAACGGCGAGCTGTGCGCCGTGCTGGACGGACAGGCCGTAGTTTGCATAGCCGCCGGTCAGGGCGCCGATGCCGCCGAGTTTTATGGTGTCGGAGCTGCCGTCGGAGGCGGAGCTGTTATCGGATGCTGCAGGGGTGCTGCTGTTGCCGCAAGCGGCCAGCGCAAACAGCATTGCGAGCGCGAGGAACATACATACAAATCTCTTTTTCATTTTGCATTCTCCTTAAAACGTGGAATATATATACAAAAAAGCGGCTCCGCCACTTGGCGAAGCCGCTTCGTTGTATCAGAAATAAATCAACAGCGGTGACGCTTCAGACCAAGTGGGACTGGCGAGGAAATAATAATGGAAATAATAATTACGCTAAGTATGACCAGCGCGCTAAGGCGCAGGCCCATAATTATGAATATTATGACGACAAAAATGGACGCCATAATAATGGCGTCCATGGTAAGAGCAAGAACGGTGTTTTCCTGAGAACGAGAGCAGCAGGAATCAGCCTCTGTGCAGGGCACGGAGGACTTGCAGCAAGTATTCACTTTTGCACTGGAAAAATGAAACATGGTGCATATCCTTTCGCTGTACTCTCAAAATTGATGGTGCTATTGTAGTCTTGTGAATGCCGAAAGTCAATATTGCAGTTTAAACAAATAAAGAGAAAACATGGCGGAATAAATCTGAAATTCGTACAATTTGTCAGAGCGCGGCGTCGCCTGCGGCGCGGGGGAATGTGTTAAAAATTCTCCTATGCTTGTAAAAGGCCAAGGATTTAGGTATAATCAAATTTGAGACATTAAGAAATATACACTGTCACAGCATCGGAGGAAAGATGGAGATAACAAAAATTGTGATAACCGGCGGCCCATGCGCGGGAAAAACCACGGCGCAGAGCTGGATACAGAACGCGTTTTCCATGAAGGGCTACACGGTGCTGTTTATTCCGGAGACCTGCACGGAGCTTATATGCGGCGGCGTGACCTATGACGCCTGCGGCTGCAATCTGGATTATCAGCTCGCGCAGTATCGGCTCCAGCTTGCCAAGGAGCAGGTGTATGAGGACGTAGCGCGCGGGATGCACACGGACAAGGTGCTCATCGTCTGCGACCGCGGCACGCTCGACAACAAGCCCTACATGTCCCCCGAGGAGTATGAGCAGGTGCTGAACATCCTCGGCATGAACGAGATAGACATGCGCGACAGCTACGACGCGGTGTTCCACATGGTGACGGCGGCAATCGGCGCGGAGAAATACTACACGCTTGACAACAACCGCGCGCGCACGGAATCCGCCGAGGAGGCGGCGCGGCTGGACGACGGGCTGATCTCCGCGTGGGCGGGGCACCCGTACCTGCGCATCATAGATAATTCGACCGACTATGAAAATAAGCTGCTGAGGCTGATAGACGAGATCGCCGCGTTTCTAGGCGAGCAGGGGCCGAAGCGCAGCCGCCTGAAGTTCCTTGTCGAGCATCCGGACATTGCGCAGCTTGAGTCGATGCCCGCCTGCAAACGGGTTGATATCGTGCAGACCTATCTCTGCGGGACGGGCGACGGCACCACCGATATCCGCCGCCGCGGACTGGACGGGCATTATATCTATTATAAGACCGAGCAGCGCCGCGCCGGAGGCGAGATCGTCGAAAACGAGAAGCGCCTGACCGAGGACGAATACACGGAGCTGCTGAAGCTGGCCGATCCCTCGCTCCGCCCGCTGGAGAAGCAGCGCTACTATCTTATAAATGAGAATCAGTATTTCGATATCGACGTCTACCCCTTCTGGGATGACCGTGCGGTGCTTGAGATCGAGTTGAGCCATGACGGGGAGGAGATACATTTCCCTGATTGCATCAAGCTCATCAAGGACGTCACGAACGATCCGGAGTACACGAATTATGCTCTCGCGGAGATGAAGCGGGACAAGTGATTTGCTTGCTGCGTATTATCTCTCCCTCAAAATAAAAAAGCTGTTTCCAATTTGGAAACAGCTTTTTTCATGCCTTTTTATACTGCGGCTGCGGCTTTCTTCCTGCTGAAATACTGCCATGCAAACACGCCGCCCAGCAGCACCAGACCGATGATATCGGTGATGAGCGTGGGATCCATCATCAGAAGTCCGCCTGCGGCCGCCGCTATGCGCGTGATGGGGTGCATCCTGCGCAGGAGATGGCCGTTTATCGCGGCCGCGACGCCGAAGATGCCGAGGAACGAGGTAATGACGATCTGGATTATCGACAGCGCGGACACATCGATGAGCAGCATCGCGGGGTTCATGCAGAAGATGTACGGGACGATGAACGCGCCGATCGCAAGCTTGGTTGCGTTGACGCCGGTCTTCATCGGATTGCCCTTGGCGATGGCCGCGCCTGCGTAGGCTGCCAGTGCGACGGGGGGAGTGATGTCGGCGACGATGCCGAAGTAGAACACGAAGAAGTGCGCCGCGATCTTGGGGACACCGATTGTAATGAGTATCGGCGCGCAGGTGGAGGCCATGATGCAGTAGTTTGCGGTGGTAGGGACGCCCATGCCGAGGATGATGCAGCAGATCATGGTCAGAAACAGGGCGACCATCGTTGGGTCGATGACGGTGACGCTGCTGCTGATGGAAACGACCGCAGAGATCATCTTGGAGGCGAGGCCGGTCGCGGTGATGCAGCCGGAGATGACGCCCGCCATGGAGCAGGCAACGGCGACGGTAATGGTGCCCTTGCCGCCGGCTTCGAGCGCTTCAAGGATGCGGCCGAAGGTTATCGGATCGTCGCGGTCGATGATGCTGACGACGATGGCGACGAGGATAGCGATGGTGGCGGAGTAGGCCATGGTGCGGGTGCCAGTGGTGACGAGCCAGACGAGGACGACCAGCGGCAGCAGGAGGTATATCTTGCTGAGCAGCTTCGAAAACTTCGGCAGCTCATTGCGCGGGATGCCCTTGAGGCCGAGCTTCTTGGCCTCAAGGTGGACGGCGACGAAGATGCCGGTGAAGTACAGCACCGCGGGGAGAATGGCGCGCAGCGCGACCTCGGCGTAGGTGACGTTCATGTACTCCGCCATCAGGAACGCGGCGGCGCCCATGATCGGGGGCATTATCTGGCCGCCGGTGGAGGCCGCAGCCTCGACGGCACCGGCAAATTCCGGCTTGTAGCCGGTCTCTTTCATCATGGGGATGGTGACGGAGCCGGTGGTGACGGTGTTGCCGACGGAAGAGCCGGAGACCATGCCGCAGAGCGCGGAGGAGATGACCGCGACCTTGGCGGGGCCGCCGGAGAAGCCGCCGACGAGGGAATTTGCAAGCTTGATGAAGAACTCGGCGATGCCGGTGCGCTCAAGGAACGCGCCGAAGATGATGAACACAACGATGTACTTTGCGCAGACCTGTACGGGAGTGCCGAGGACGCCGCCGGTGGTGTAGAACAGGGTGTAGAGCACGCGCTCGACGCCCATGCCGGTGCTGAAGGTGTAGACAAGCAGCACGCCCGCGACGCAGAGGATCGGGATGCCGACGCAGCGGCGGCACAGCTCCATCAGGCACAGCAGGCCGACGATGCCGATTATCGTGAAGGTCGGGGTCATTTTGGACGCACTGGTCAGGACCTTTACGAGCGAGTCGTACTTCAGGCAGAAGAACAGGAAGCAGCCCGCGCCGACGGCCATCAGCACGAAATCGTACCACGGAATATAATTGTGGCGTACATGGTGACGGCTGGCGGGGTAGGTCAGGTAGCCCATTATGGTGACGAGCGCCATGAACATGGTCAGCCGCTTCTCGAGCGCCGCCACGCTGAACAGTGTAGACCAAATGCAGTAGAGCGAAAACGCGACCACTATGATCCGCACGATTATTGCGGGCGTGCCCTCCCATATACGGGTGTTCGACTCCTTGTCGAACTTACGCATCAGGGTCTCTGCGTCAAGAGCGGATCCTTCTTCGCGCTGGGCTTCGGCCTGAGCTTCCACCGCGCTCCCTCCGGGATTTTTCTTGAAAATAGACATGTGATCCGCTCCTCTCAAAATTAACGTGTTTTTTACGTGGATATAAATTATTCATGCTGCGGCATCCTTGCGGACGCCGCAGCGATTCTTTAAATTTAACTTGCCTGATTTAAATTACTTGGTGGCAACCTCGATGCCCTTCTCGGCGAAGTACTTCGCTGCGCCGGGGTGGTAGGGAACGGCGGTGATGGAAGAACCGAACTCAACGCTCAGCTCCTCGGCCTTGCCGTGCTGGATGCTGCCGGAGTTTTCAAAGATGGTGGAAACGAACTTGTAGACCGCATCCGCGGAGACATCGTCGCGGACGAGGACGACTGCTGCAACGGCGACGGTCTGGACGTCGTCGGGAGTGCCGTAGGTGTCAGCGGAGATGGTGCTGCGCGCGTAGTAGGGGGAGGAGGCGAGCAGGGTGTCCATGTGCTCGTCGTCGATGCTGACGAGGTAGACGCTGCTGGCGGTCGCAAGGTCGGTGATGGCGGTGGTGGGTGCGCCGGCGACGATGAATGCCGCGTCGATCTTGCCGTCCTTCAGGCTCTCAGCGCTGTCGCCGAAGCTCTGGTAAACGGGGGTGATGTCCTTCTCTGCGTCTATGCCGTACACGCCGAGCACGTCGACTGCGTTGAAGTAAACGCCGGAGCCGAGAGCGCCGATGGAAACGGTCTTGCCCTTGAGATCCTCAACGGTCTTGATGTCGGGGTTGGTGGTGACGATCTGGACCTGCTCCATGTACAGCGCCGCCGCGACGGAGAAGCTGTCGACTGCGCCGGACTCGGCGAAGAGGTTGGTGCCGGAGTAGGCGTAGCTCATAACGTCGGACTGGCAGAAGCCGAGCTGCACGGCGCCGGAGTCGAGGTCTTCAACGTTGGCCTGAGAGCCGTTGCCGACGACCGCGGTGATTTTGATGTCGGTATTGTTGGAGACGTACTGAGCCAGAACGCTGCCGAAGGCGTAATAGGTGCCGGATTCACCGCCGGTAGCAAAGGTCAGACTTTCGCCGCTGCCGCCGCTGCTCCCGCAGGCGCACAGCGAGAAGACTATACATACAACAAACAGCATAGCAATAAATTTTTTCATTTTGTTTACCTCCGTAATATGTCGCTCAGGCGCGGAGAGATGTATAATTATTTAGCAGCCCATGCCCTGCATTACGCCCTTGTGTGCGTATATAATACAACCAAAAGTTTAACTTTGCAATAGTAAATTGCTGAATTTACTATTTGCATTAAAAAAGCAAACTTTTTCGGGGGCGCTTTGTGCAAAAGAGATAGGACTGCACCGGAGGTTTTGAATAATGATGAATTTTTAACGAATTTTGCGCCGATTTATGCAGAAACATACCGTTTTTCGGGCGATTCCGCGCCCTTAAATATGCACAGGTGCGAGTTTGACTATTGACAGGCGGAGTGATATACTCGTCCCGAAAACGGATGAAAAAGACCGCCGGAGCGTAAGAAACCGGCGGTCGGGGAATGAAAATGGATTTTACGATACTCAAAAGCTTTATAGCCGTTGCCGAGGAGAAGAGCTTTTCGGAGGCGGCGAAGCACCTGTTCATATCGCAGCAGTCGCTGAGCAAGCAGATAGCGAAGCTTGAGGAGGAGCTGGACACCTCGCTGTTCGTCCGCAGCCGCCCCCTTGTGCTTACTCCCGACGGCAGGCAGTTTTTGCAGACCGCGAAGGGCATACTTCAGCTGAAGCGGCAGTATGAGGAGAACTCCAGCAAGAGCCTCGCCGGCTCGCACGCCGTGCATGTCGGCATCGAGCACACGGTCGCGCGCGCGATTCTGCCGCATGTGCTGCCGCGCTATCTCCATGAGCATGAGGACACCTATGTGCGCTTCAGCGAGGAATCGCCGGAGGTGCTGCAAAAGGCCGTGTCGCACGACGGGGTCGACCTCGTCATCGGGACGCTGGGCAGTACGCCGGATAATTATGAGACCGTGCCGCTGTGCCAGAAGGATCAGCTTTTGGTCGTGCCGAAGCAGATAATGCGCGAGCTTGCCGGTGAAAATTACGAGCTGGTGCGCGCGGAGTTTGCCGAGGGCGCAGACCTCAGCTATTTTGAGAGCGCGCCGTTTATAAAGATACCGCGCCAGTCCTCCGGCGGGCGCGCGCTGGCGAGCTATCTGAAGTATTATGATATCAACCCGCAGTTCATCTGCGAGCTGACGAATATCGAAAACGCGTTCCAACTTGCGAACGGCGGGCTCGGCGTGTTTATCTATTCAAAGCTGTTCTGGGATATGCTCGCGCCGGAGCTTCAGCGCGATTATATGAGGAATATTGATATCTTCCCGCTGCCGTACCTGCCCGACGCGGAGAGCGTCTGCGCATATTACCATCGGGAGACCGGTCTGCACGGCGAGACCAAGGAGCTGTTCGATACCTTTGTCAGGTTCTTTGAGGATTATAAGCGCGGCGTCCTGTGGGATAATTGAATATGATGCAGCTCCCCGCCGCGAAGCGCTTCGCGGCGGGGAGTTTTTGCCCGCGGGGGCTAAAAATGTTGACACGCGCGGCAGTATTTGGTACTCTCGATGTGAGGGATAGTGGGGATGATAGGAGGGAGTTTTACGCTGCAAGAAACTTCGTATACCGACGAACAGCTATATACGATAATGTGCGAGGCCGAAGAGAACGGCGCATATGTAGCTCTTATACGGGGAAATCTATGCAGGGCGCTTGAAGATTTCTACAAAGAAATTTCAGCAGCTATGCGCTTTCCAAGCTATTTCGGCTGGAACTGGGCGGCACTTGATGACTGCATAAGAGATTTGGAGTGGCTGAGATTTTCGAGTCTCCTTATTGTAATTGACGATTTTGACCGTATTTTCCGCAGGGAACTTCGGCCTGGCAAATATAAAAAGCTGCTGACTAAGCATTTAAACATGGCGATAGACTATTGGAATGGCGCGAGTGTTCCGATTTCGGTGTATTTAAACAGAAAGACTTAATTCCTTATTAATTGCGATTTCCTATTTAGTTTTGTTTCTATATTTATTCTTCTTTGTTCGAGAAAATTTGAAAGGACGCGGATGATAACATGAGTGAGGACGCAATACTGGACTACATAGACTCCAAGCCATTTACGAAAAATCTCATACAGAGCAAGTGGCAGAACAACAGTATGGTTCTTGTACTGCTGCTGAACGGCCTTATGGTGATGGTCACCAGATTTTCAACAGTCATTTTGTGTTTGGCGGCAGGAATTTCTGTCTTGTTTTTGGTTTTATATTGGCGTTTTTGCCGCAGCAGCACGGAATTGCGCGGAGCGCTTTTCTATGGCGGAAGCGTGATTGCATACCTTGCTGTCCTTTTTGCCGTTATTTTGGCGTGGCTGGTCAGAGAGCATTTTGCTGAGGTAAGCCCGTTCGTTGTATATCTGGTTTCCATAGCGATAGTGGCGCTTTGTTCAGGCGTATCTTGGATTTCCGTAGGAAGAAAACTGCGGGGAACTGCAGCGCCTAAAGCGAGCCGCACTGACCGAACTGTTTCATATATTGCCATTGGTGCAGCATCATATATTGTCGCGCGGCTGATTTTCTCCGGCATGTCAGACGATGCCGCTTGGCTGGTTGGCACGTTGGCAGTCCTTGTGGCTGCAATTGTCCTGTCGTTCTATACGTATCCGCTGTACTTGGCGTTTTTGATAAAGAGGGGCGATTCTTAAGGCAACGTCACCAGTGTACAGAGATTGCCAGTCGGAAAAAGAAAAGGCCACATATAGAAGATCTCTGTCATTGCGAGGAGCGAAGCGACGTGGCAATCCGTTTCTCTTTGAGACAGCAGTGCGTTTTTATGCTGTGTAAAGGGGACGCGGATTGCCACGACCCGCCTGAGGTGTAAGTTCGCGCACTGGTCTCGCGCCGGCGGCATACCACGATTCATTAATTTGCCGCCTAGTCCCTTTAGGGGCAATGACAGGTTGTTTTTGTCTGGTGTGCCGATTTTCATGCTGTGCATAACGTAAAGCGGGACGGCCGCTATGCCGTCCTGTTTAAACTCGCACCACACAAAAACACCCACGCTGCTTTTGCAGCGTGGGTGTTCAATTTCACATATACGCGGGTCAGCGCGAACCCTTGTCGTAGGGGATGCCCTCCGCCTTCGGCGCGCGGGACTTCTTGGAGGTGAAGGCCAGCACGATGAGCGAAATGATATACGGGAGCATGTTGTATACCGTGCTGGGGATATTGAGCGCGGTCAGGAAATCGAAGCCGGTATAGACGTTCGACAGCGCGCGGAACATACCGAACAGCAGCGCCGCGAGCGCGATACGGATGGGCTTCCACTGGCCGAATATCATGACAGCCAACGACAGGAAGCCGAAGCCGGCCACACCGTTTTCAAATTTCCACTCGCTGACGCCTGCGGTGATATACACTATGCCGCCGAGGCCGCCCAGCAGACCGGAGATCAGCACGCCCGCCCAGCGCATCTTATAGACGTTTATGCCGACGCTGTCCGCCGCCTGCGGATGCTCGCCGCAGGCCATCAGGCGCAGACCGAAGCGCGTCCGGTACAGCGTGATGAAGCTGCACACCAGCGCGATGACGGCCAGCAGCATGAACCAGTTGAACTCAAAGCTGCCGATGTTCACAAGAAACGCCTTTTTCGCGTTGATATACTGTATGGTCGAGGAGACGTTGTCGGGGCTTTCGGCGGTGTTCATCGCCTTGACGATGACCGTCGCGGCGGCGGTGCCGAGCATGTTCATGGCGGTACCGACGATGGTCTGATCCGCCTTGAAATTGATGCAGGCGAGGCCGAGCAGCGTCGAATATATCATGCCGAAGACGATCGCCATGACGACGGTGACGATTATCATCACTACGGCGGGCACGGTTTCGGGCAGGAACTTCATTGCCAGCGCACCGCCGAGCGCGCCCATGACCATGATGCCTTCAAGGCCAATGTTGATAACGCCGGAGTGCTCCGAGAAACAGCCGCCCAGCGCGACGAGGACAAGAACGGAAGCAAAAATAAGCGTGTATTGAAGCAGAAGTACCATTACTTGTTACCTCCTTCCTTGATAGCGCCGGCTTTTTCGGCGGCGTCCTCCGCGGCCTTTTTATGCGCTTTGCGCTCCTCGCTGCGGTCGATGCAGTTGTTGATGAAGTACTTGAAGAAGGCGACGAAGCCGCACAGATAGATGATGATGGCCGATATCAGGTCGGAGATCTGGGCGCAGTACATAGTCTTGTCGACGTATGCGCCGCCGTTCGTGATGTGCTGTATGAAGTAGGAGGAGAAGATGTTGCCGATGGGGTTCAGACCGCCGAGGAAGGCGGCGGCGATGCCGTTGAAGCCCATGGTCGGCACGGAGGACTGGCTGCACTGCCACTGCTCAAATCCGGTGAGGAACAGCAGCGCCGCGCCGAGACCAGCGAGCGCGCCCGCGATGACCATCGTGAGGATGATATTTCTCTTCTCGTTCATGCCGCAGTATTTCGCGGCGTTTTTATTGCTGCCGGTCGCGCGCAGCTCGTAGCCGAACTTGGTCTTCTCGAGGAGAACCCAGATGAGTATGGACACGAGGATGGCTATCGGCAGCGCGATCGTGACATACTGGTTGTTGCTGAAGAGCTTTCCGAGGCCGAGGCTCGGTATCAGCGCGGCGGGATTGGTGCTGGAAAGAGTGAAGGTGTAGGGACTGGTGGTCTCCTTGACGGTCGTGAGGATCATGTTGACAACATAGAGGCTTATCCAGTTGAGCATGATGCAGGAGATGACCTCGTTGACGTTGCAGTAGGATTTCAGCGCGCCGGAGATTGCGCCGAGCATCGCGCCGGCGAGCATTGCGCCGATGACGCAGACGTACCACGGCTGATTCAGCGCCAGCGCCAGATACAGTGCCGCGCCCGCGCCGGCGACGTACTGGCCGGCGGCACCGATATTGAACAGGCCGACCTTATACGCGAACAGAACGGACAGACCGCACAGCATCAGCGGCACGGTTTTCACCAGCGTGCTGCCGAAATACTTGAGCGCGGCGGGCTTGCTGGGGTAATAGAAAAAGTTCTTGATAACGGTGAGTATCGCGTCCCACGCGCCGGCGGGATTGATGAACAGCAGGACTATGTAGCCGATCAGCAGGCCGACGATGATACATGCGAGGGATGCGAGCAGAGACTGCACCGCGCTGTTTTTCATAATACGCTTCATGCTTTTTTGCCCTCCCTCTTCGCGCCTGCCATGTACAGGCCAAGCTCTTCCACCGTGGTCTTCTTCGGGTCAAGCTCGCCGACGATCTCGCCCTCGTACATGACCAGAATACGGTCGGAAACGTTCATGACTTCGTCCAGCTCCAGCGAGACGAGCAACACTGCGCCGCCCGCGTCGCGCGTGGCGACCAGCTGCCGGTGAATATACTCTATCGCGCCGACGTCCAGCCCGCGCGTCGGCTGAACGGCGACGAGGAGCTTCGGCTTCTTGTCGAGCTCTCTGGCGACGATGGCTTTCTGCTGGTTGCCGCCGGACATGCTTCTCGCAATCGTGACCGCGCCCTGACCGGAACGCACGTCGTACTGCTCGATGAGCCTGTCGGCATAAGCGCGGATGGCGGGGCGCTTCAGGAAGCCGCCCTTGCCGGTGAACTCCGGCTCAAAGTAGCGCTGAAGGATCATGTTGTATTCAAGCGGGTAGTCGAGCACAAGGCCGTGCTTGTGCCTGTCCTCCGGAATGTGGCTCATGCCCAGAAGCGAGCGCTTGCGGATGGGAAGATGCGTGATATCGTGGCCGCAGAGCTCGACGTGTCCGGACTTCACCGGCTCAAGTCCGGTGATGCCGTAGACGAGCTCGGTCTGGCCGTTGCCGTCAATACCGGCGATGCAGACGATCTCGCCCGCGTGCACGTCGAACGACACGCCCTTGACGGCGTTGTTGTGGTGCACCTTGGAGGCGACGGTCATCTCCTTGACGCTGAGCACAACGTCGCCGGGCTTGGCCTCGTCCTTATGTACGACGAATTCGACGTCGCGGCCGACCATCATGCGGCTGAGTTCTTCTTTGGTCGTGTCCTTGACGTTGACGGTGCCGATGCATTTGCCCTTGCGCAGAACGGTGACTCTGTCCGCGACGGACATGATCTCGTTGAGCTTGTGGGAAATGAAGAGTATGCTCTTGCCTTCGGCGGAGAGGTTCTTCATTATCTGCATCAGTTCGTCGATCTCCTGCGGGGTGAGCACGGCGGTCGGCTCGTCGAAGATGAGTATCTCGTTGTCGCGGTAGAGCATCTTAAGTATCTCGGTGCGCTGCTGCATACCGACGGTGATGTCCTCGATAAGTGCGTCCGGATCGATGGCGAGGCCGTATTTTTCGGACAGCGCCATAACCTTTTCCCGCGCCTCCTGCTTCTGCAGGAAGCCGTGCTTGTTCGGCTCAACGCCGAGAATGATGTTGTCGAGCACGGAGAAGCACTCGACCAGCTTGAAGTGCTGATGCACCATGCCGATGCCGAGGGCGTTGGCGTCGTTCGGGTCCTTGATCTGAACCTCGACGCCGTCTTTTTTGATGATGCCCTCCTCAGCCTGATACAGGCCGAAAAGCACGCTCATCAGAGTCGATTTGCCCGCACCGTTTTCGCCGAGCAGAGCGTGGATCTCGCCCTTTTTGAGCTGAAGCGTAATATCGTCGTTGGCGACGATGCCGGGAAACCGCTTGGTGATGTGAAGCATCTCTATTGCGTATGGAGTCTCCAACAGTCCCTACCTCCCTAAATGTGTAATACCAAAGCCGAAAAAACGTTTGATACTTCATTATAATACAGTGCCGCAAAAATTACAAACACATTTATACAAAATCAGCCGATTAATGCGAAGAAATTCTGGGAAAACGCAGTGCGCGTTATTTGGCGTTGCGTTAGGCGGCGGATGTGAAATCTTTGCCGCGAAGCGCCGCCCCTGCTAGGGTAAGTGGCGCGATAGCGCCGAAGGGGTCGCCGGAGCTGAGACCGGAGCAGAGGGGAAAAGAAAGAGCGTAGTAAAATCACATTGTCATTGCGAGGAGCGAAGCGACGCGGCAATCCGTTCTCCTTGTGGCGGTGTTGTAGGTGCATAGGGAATGCGGATTCCCACGACCGGTGTGCGCACCGGTCGTGGGAATGACAGTGGTTTTCTTTATATGCCGCGTCTTTTGCCTATTGGCAAAAGTCCCAGTCTGGCGACCCCTCAGTCGGCCTTACGGCCGCCAGCTCCCCTAATAGGGGCGCCAAGAGAGTGCAGAGGAACCACCGCGCCAGTCCTAAACCTTTGCCGCGAAGCGCTGCCCCTTTTAGGGGAAGTCCCCAGTGCGCACACTGGGGAAAGGGGTCGCCAGAGTAACGACACAAGCAGAGGTGAAAAGAAAGTGTGCACGATAACTCACGCCCGTAGGGGACGGCCCCTGTGCCGTCCCAAAAATGCAGCGACGTGCTTCCGGTGATAAATCGGCGCACCGTCCCAAGTCACCCTGTCATTGCGAGGAGCACAGCGACGCGGCAATCCGTTCTCCTTTACTCCAAGCGGAAATATACTGCCGTCTATAAAAGAAACGGATTCCCACGACCAGTGTGAGCACTGGTCTCGGAATGACAGAGGGTTTCTTTATATTGCCCTTTCTTTTTTCAACTTCCACTCCCTGCACCATGGTAACTCCTTCTGCGCAAAACGCAATTTTCCGTGCAGAATCGGTGCAATACAGGCAAAAACCGTCGAAATTGTCATGTGTGGCAAAACTGTTTTGAATTACAGAGTTTTTATCGCCACCTTTCTTGAATACGCACTTGACAATTGTGAGATATTGGACGCGGAGTGATTGACAACACCCACGCCCTCTGATAAAATCAGCTTAATCACCGCACGACAACAAGAACAGAAAGGAAAAGATATGAAAAACATCAAAAAGGTACTTGCGGCAGTCCTTATGATAGCTGTAATGTTCTCTATTACCGGCTGCAATTCTTCGGACTACAAGAAGGCCGCGCAGATGATGGCCGACGGCGACTATGCCGCCGCGTCCGAAATGTTCAAGGCTCTCGGCGACTACGAGGACAGCGCCGATCAGGCCAAGGAATGCGACTATCAGATCGCAAAGGCGGCGTTCGACGCCGGCGATTACGAGAACGCGATCGAGCTGCTCACCGCTCTCGGCGATTATCAGGACAGCGCCGACCTCATCTCGCAGGCCACCGACAAGATCATCACTGCGAAGCTCGTTGGCAACTGGGTCTCCGATGACATCGACGTCACCGACATATTCGTGACCGCCTTCAACTCCGCGCTCAATCCCGACTCGGCCGACGCGATAATGGCCGACGTCGATCTCGGTACCGTGACCATGATCCTCACCATCGAAGTGACCGACAAGGGCAGCTTCTATCTGAAGGTTGACGGCCAGTCCCTCGACGCTACCGTCGATAAGGTTCTTGCCGCATTCCAGGTCGGCTTCACCAAATGGGTCGAGGATGTCTACACTGAGCTTGCGGCGGACAACAACATGACTCTTGACGAGCTGCTGGCCTACTGTGAGGTAGACAGTCTGGAAGCCCTCTTCGAGATGGACAACAATGTCAGCATCGAGGACTTCCTCGCCACCTACTTCCCCAAGGATCAGTTCATCGCCATTATCGACTCCGTCAGCTCCAACGGCACATACACCGTTGAGGACGGCGTGGTAAAGCTGACCATCGCTTCCGAGACCGAGACCGTCATATACGACGGCGAGGCCGACACCATCACCATGGACGGCGAGGGTCTCTCCGACGGCGACGTGGTGTTCCACCGCGCAGCCTGAGCGGCATAAATGGCATAAATATAATAATAGTAACAGGGCATAGCTGAAAGCTATGCCCTGTTACTATTATATAAAACCCTCCGTATGATTCAGTACATACAGAGGGTTTTTAAATATCCTGTTTATCTGGTCAGTAGGACCTGATCGGATTCGACCTGCATTCCCGCGATCTCTGCGAACTTATCCATGAGGTCGCGCTTTGTGAGCTTCTGCTTCTCCTCGCCGCTGATATCGAGGATTATCCGCCCCTCATTCATCATAATAAGGCGGTTGCCGTGCTTTATCGCGTCCTTCATGTTGTGGGTTATCATCATCGCGGTCAGGCCGTTCTCGGCGACGATCTTGTCCGACAGCTCCAGTACCTTCGCCGCAGTCGCAGGGTCGAGCGCCGCGGTGTGCTCGTCGAGCAGCAGCAGCTTCGGGCGGCGCAGAGACGCCATGAGCAGCGTCAGCGCCTGGCGCTGGCCGCCGGAGAGCAGGCCGACCTTGGCCGTCATACGATCCTCAAGGCCGAGGCCGAGGCCGCGCAGCTTCTCGCGGTACTCCTCGCGCTCCGCTCTGGTCACGCCCCAGCCAAGCCCGCGGCGCTGGCCGCGGCGCATTGCGAGGGCGAGATTCTCCTCAAGCTGCATGTTTGGCGCGGTGCCCATCATCGGGTCCTGGAATACGCGGCCGATATACTTTGCGCGCTTGTAGTCGGGCAGCGCGGTGATGTCCTCGCCGTCGAGGATGATGCGCCCGTCATCCACCGGCCAGACACCGGCCACAGCGTTGAGCATGGTGGATTTACCGGCGCCGTTGCCGCCGATGACCGTGACGAAATCGCCGTCTTCAAGATGGAGGTTAATGCCGTCGAGCGCCACGCGCTGATTTATTGTGCCTTTATTGAAGGTTTTACGTACGTTTACAAGATCAAGCATCATGTTCAGCCGCCTTTCTTTTCAGTCTCCCGAAGGAATTCAGCCGCTTTGCGCGGAGGTATGGCACCGCGAGGAATACCGCGACGATTATCGCCGTGAACAGCTTCAGGTCGTTGGAATTCAGCCGCAGCCAGAGGACGACAACGACGACCGCGTAGTATATCACGCCGCCGATGACCGTAAAGGTCAGCGTACCGAAGAAATTCAGATGCTTGCCGAGTATCGCGCGGGCAATAACCTCGCCGATTATGACGGCGGCAAGGCCGATGACGATCGCACCGCGGCCCATGTTGACGTCCGCGAAGCCCTGATACTGAGCCATCAGGCCGCCGGAGAGGGCGACGATGCCGTTGGAAAGAGACAGGCCGAGCACCTTCATGCGGTTGACATTGATGCCCTGCGCCGCGCTCATGTTGGGGTTGCTGCCGGTTGCGCGGAGCGCGGAGCCCTGCTCGGTGCCGAAGTACCAGTAGAACAGGGCGACGAGCGCCAGCGCGATGAGCGCGCCGGTCAGGATAGCGGAGGAAATGCTGCGGGAGGAGAGGACAAGCGAGAACTTATCCACGCTGACCGCCTTGTTCGCCGCCATGCCCATGATGCGCAGGTTTATGGAATAGAGCGAAAACTGCGTGAGTATGCCGGCCAGTATCGCCGGGATGCCGAGCTTCGTATGGAGAAGTCCGGTACAAAGCCCCGCAAGCATACCGGCAATGACGGCGACCAGAAGCGCCGCCCACGCGGGAACGCCCGCGAGTATCAGCATCACGGTCACAGCGCCGCCGGTGGTAAAGGAGCCGTCAACAGTCAGGTCTGCAACGTCGAGCAGACGGAAAGTGATGTAAACTCCGAGAGCCATAAGCCCCCATATAAGTCCCTGCGCAACTCCGCCGGGCAGATTCTTTACGAGCTTCAGCAGGCTGAGTGAAGCGAAATATGCCGTAATACTCACGATAAAATCTCCTTAAAACCTATTTTTTATAAACGCCGACAATCCTGTCAGAGACTTTTTGAGTCTCTGACAGGTCAGCTTGTCAAAAAAGTCCTGTGAGGCCTTTTTGACAAGCTTCATCCGCCGAGCATTTTGATAATATCAAAATGCTGCTTTGCTCCAAAAGTCATTGATGCATCAAGACTTTTGGACGGCGGTTTATTGTATTTGAGGCGGGCCTTGCCCCCTCAAGCTCCCCCGCGGCTCTCTTATCTGTGCCCTGCTGCACATGTTTTTTGACAGACTGTCCTGTCAGAGACTTTTTGAGTCTCTGACAGGTGCTTTTTCAGTTATCAGCCGAGAGCGACGTAGTCCTCAGGGACAGTTATGTTGAGAGCTTCGCAGTTGGTGGGGTTGTAGATCTTGGTGAACTGAGGAGCGAAGCGGATCTGCATGGTGGCGGGGTCTGCACCCTCAACGAGAACCTCGTATGCCATCTCGCCGGTAGCGTAGCCAAGGTCGAAGTAGGAGATGCTCAGGCTGGCGATACCGCAGCCGCGGCAGATGCCTTCCTCACCGGCAATGATGGGGACACCGGCGGGCAGCGCTACGTTGTTGATGGCCTCGGTGCAGGAGGCGGCGGTGTTATCGGTCGGGATGTAGAGCACATCGCACTCGGAGCAGGCGGTAGCGGTGACGTTTGCAACATCGTTGGAGTCTGCGAAGGTGAATTCCTTGACCTCAAGGCCGAGCTCCTCGAACATCGGGGTGATGGTGTCAGCCTGGAACTTGGAGTTGGGCTCGCCGGAGCAGTAGAGGATGCCTACGACCTTTGCGTCGGGGCAAAGCTCCTTGAGCACTGCAGCCTGACCGTCGAGCGGAGCGAGGTCGGAGGTGCCGGACACGTTGAAGCCGGTAGCGCCGGTCCAGTCGCTTATCTCAAGCGCGGAGCCGTAGTCGGTGACGGAGGTGCCGAGGATGGGGATCTCATTGGTAGCAGCGACTGCCGCGAGCAGCGCGGGAGTTGCGTTTGCCATGATGAGGTCAACGTTGTCGGAGACGAACTGGTTGACGATGACAGAGCAGGTAGCGGGATCACCGGAGGCGTTGCCCTCTTGGAAGGTGACCTTGTCGCCGAGCTTGTCGGTCAGAGCCTGCTTAAAGCCTTCGGTCGCGGCGTCAAGCGCGTCATGCTGGACGAGCTGGCAGATGCCGACGACAAAGGTCTGGTCTGCGGCGACGTCATCAGACGGAGCGGCGCTCTCTTCGGCGGCGGGAGCTTCGGTCGGATCCGCAGCCGGGGCGGCGGTATTGCCGCAAGCGCACAGCGCAAGCAGCATCACGAGGGTACACAGTACAGCGGTGAGTTTTTTCAGGTTTTTCATTTTTCATATCTCCTTGTCTTTGCTCGCAACGGAAAAATTAAAAGTGCCACACAAACAAGCGTTTGTGCGGCACCCTAAAAGCAGCTTGAATATCAAACATCGGGCAAATCATCGCAGCACAAAGCGCTATTACTTTTCTGCATAAAAAAGTAATAGAAATAGCCGTATGCAAATGCGAAGCAATTAGCCTTCATTTTCTCTGCCTCCGTTGTTGATGGGCACACTTTACTCCTTTTAGGTGCTAAAGTCAAGAGGGAATTTTAATTTTTTTCAAAAAATTTTTTCCGCCCCGACTCAGACCATGATTCCGCGCTTCTTCGCCTCAAACAGCAGCTCGTCGCGGAAATCGGGGTGCGCTATCGAGATGAGCTGGCGCGCGCGGGACGCGAGGCTCTGCCCGCGCAGGTGCGCGATGCCGTACTCGGTGACGACGTAGTCCACGTCGTTTTTACTCGTGGTGCAGACCGCGCCGGGCGTGAGGCTCGCGCAGATCTTGCTTATCGTGCCCTTGGTGGTGGAGGCGAAGGCAATGAAGCTCTTGCCGCCCTTCGACTGGCACGCGCCGCGGACAAAGTCGATCTGGCCGCCGGAGCCGGACATATGCTTGGTGCCGATGCTCTCCGCGCAGACCTGACCGAAGAGGTCGACCTCGATGGCGGAGTTTATGGATATCATGTTGTCGTTCTGACAGATGACCGCCGGATCGTTGACATAGTCAACAGGCAGGATGGCGATGGCGGGGTTATCGTCGATATAGTCGTATATCCGCTGCGAGCCGTAGGCGAAGGTCGTGACGGTCTGGCCGCGGTGTATCTGCTTGCGGCTGTTGTTGACCGCGCCGCACTCGATAAGCTCGACCATGGAGTCGGTGAACAGTTCGGTGTGGATGCCGAGGTCGTGCTTGGATTTGAGCGCCATGCCCGTCGCGTCGGGTATCGCGCCGATGCCGAGCTGGATGCAGGCGCCGTCGGGTATCTGCTCGGCGATGATGTTGCCTATCGTCTCGCTGACGGGGTCGATCTTTGCCGGAGCCATGACGGGCAGCGGTGCGTTGTGCTCGATAAGCCCGTCAACGCGGCTGATGTGCACCTGTCCGCCGCAGATGGCGCGGGGCTGGAAGCTGTTGACCTCGAGGAACACACGCTTCGTGCGGTCGAGCAGCGCCTCGGTGTAGGAATTCGCGGTGGCAAGGCTGAAATATCCGTGCTTGTCCATCGGCGAGACGGAGAGCAGCACGACGTCATACTCGTAGTTCTCGCGGATGAGCTTGGGAATGTCGCGGTAGTAGGCCGGAAGAATATCCGCCCAGCCGCCGTTTATCGCGCGGCGCGCTCCGCCGCCTGAGAACCACGACATACCGGTCATCTTTCCGCGCAGGGACTCGTCGGCATAGAACTCGAAGGGGTAGGCGTCGAGTATCGTCTGCACGGTCAGTCCGTCCAGCGCGCCGTCGGCCGCGCGGCGGGCTATCGCGGAGACTATCGCCGGCGCCGCGGACACGGAGGTGTCCATGCCAATGCTCCAGCCGCTCTCAACGCGCGCCGCCAGCTCGTCAGCGGTCGTCAGCTTTTCCGCATACATTTTTGTGTAGTCAGTCATACTTGTACCTCCGGATTTATGTAAATTTTTTGATGTTTAAAAACCCGTTTTACGCAAAAGGCCACCCTCGCGGATGGCCTTTTTTGATTACTCTTCGTTGTCAGCAAGTATGTCCTCGCCTATTTTATACACGTTGCCCGCGCCGACGGTGAGCACGATGTCGCCCGGTTCAAGCGTCTCGCGCAGGGCGGCCTCAAGCCCGTCAAAGGTTGGGAAGAAGCGCGCGCCGTCTATCTTCGCGGCAAGATTCGCGGAAGAGATACCGATGGTGTTTTTCTCGCGCGCGGCGTATATCTCCGCGAGGAAGAGGACATCGGGGCGCTTGAGCTGCGTGACGAAATCGTCAAACAGCGCCGCAGTGCGGGAGTAGGTATGGGGCTGGAAGACGACGATGGAGCGCTTGTAATTGAGCGTCTCCACGGTGTCCAGCAGCGCCTTCAGCTCGCCCGGATGGTGGGCATAGTCGTCATACACGTCCGCGCCGTTATACTTGCCCTTGAACTCGAAGCGGCGTCCCGCGCCGTTGAAGCCGGCAAGGCCGTACTTGACGGCGTTGGGGCGGATGCCGAGGCAGATGGACGCAGCGGTCGCGGCGAGGGCGTTCTTCACGTTGTGCATTCCAGGGACATGCAGTGTGACATCCGTAAACTTTCTGCCCTTATACATAATATCAAAGCTCGAATTTGCGCCGACAAACTGAATATTTTCCGCATAAACATCGGCCTTATCCGTCAGGCCGAAGGTGATGATACGGCGGGGAACGCCGCGCAGAGCCTCCATGGTGTTCGCGTCCTCGGCGTTGGCGACGACGCATCCGTCCTCCGGAGTGCGCAGCGCAAACTCACGGAAGGAGTGCTGCACGTCGGCCAGATCCTTGAAGAAATCCAGATGGTCGGCCTCGATGTTGAGGATGACGGCGACGGTCGGGTGGAAGGACAGGAAGGAGTTATAGTACTCGCAGGCTTCCATGATTATCGTGTTGCCGCGGCCGACGCGGTGCCCCGCATTCAGAAGCGGCAGCGTGCCGCCGATCATAACGGTCGGGTCGCGCTCGGCGGCCATGAGGATGTGCGTGCACATGGAGGTCGTCGTCGTCTTGCCGTGCGTGCCGGAGATGCAGAGCGAGTTGCGGTAATCCTTCATGATCGCGCCCCACGCCTGCGTGCGTTCAAACACCGGAAGCCCGCGGCGGTGCGCCTCAACGATCTCCGGGTTTTCGTCGTGCACGGCGGCGGTGCGGACGACAAATTCGGCGTCCGCCGGGATGTTCTCCGCGCGATGCCCGATGAACACGGGAATGCCGAGCGAGCGCAGATGCGCCACGTTCGCCCCCTCGTTCATGTCCGAACCGGTGATGACAAGGCCCGCTTCCGCGAGGACCTCCGCCAGAGGCGACATGGATACGCCGCCGACGCCGATCAGATGACCGCGGCGTCCCGCCCAGTAATATTCCGAAAACGATGGCATGGACATACTCTCCTAACCAAGTTCAAATTGCCTGAAAAGGGATTATACTATATCTCCAACGAAAAAACAAGTTATTCCCAATCTTTGGCACGCTCCACAGCCTTATGCCAGCGGCGGCAGAACTCCTGCGCGCTTTCCGCGTCCATTTTCGGGCGGAAAATGTGCGCCGACTCGCGGATGCGGACGATATCGCCGACATTCGACCACACACCGGCGTGCAGCCCGGCGAGGAACGCCGCGCCGAGCGCCGTTGTCTCTACCATAACGGGCCGGTCGATGGGACAGCGGAGGACGTCCGCCTGAAACTGCATGAGAAAGCGGTTGACGGAAGCGCCGCCGTCCACGCGCAGGATCTGCATGGGCGCGCCGGCGTCCTTTTCCATTGCGTCGATGAGATCGCGCACCTGATAGGCGATGCCTTCAAGTCCCGCGCGGACAACGTGCGCGCGCGTCGTCCCGCGGGTGATGCCGACGAGCGTGCCGCGCGCGTACATATCCCAGTACGGCGCGCCGAGGCCGGTGAACGCCGAGGCACAGACTCGGCAAGCGCCTGCGTTTCCTCCGCCGAGGAGATGAGATGCAGCTCGTCGCGCATCCACTGCACGGTGCTGCCGGCATTGAATACGCTGCCCTCAAGACAGTAATTCGTCTCGCCGCGGATGCTCCACGCCACGCACGAGAGAAGTCCGCTTCGGCTCACCGGGACGGTCGGGCCGGTGTTCATCATGGCAAAGCAGCCGGTGCCGTAGGTGTTTTTCGCTTCGCCCGGATGGATGCAGCCCTGTCCGAGCAGGGCCGCCTGCTGGTCGCCCGCCGCGCCGCAGATCGGCGTGCCGGAGAGCTCCTCGAGCCCCGGCATATGCGAGTCGATCGTGCCGTACTCTTCGGAGTTGGACACCGGCTTCGGGAGCATACACATCGGGATACGGAGCGCTTCGCAGAGCTCGGCGTCCCATTGCAGCGTATGTATATTGAAGAGCATCGTGCGGGAAGCGTTGCTGTAATCGGTCACATGGACGCGCCCGCCGGTCAGATTCCAGATGAGCCATGTGTCCACCGTGCCGAAGAGCAGCTCGCCGCGCTCGGCGCGCTCTCTCGCGCCGGGGACGTTATCGAGGATCCAGCGCAGCTTTGTGCCGGAGAAATAGGCGTCGATCAGAAGGCCGGTCTTTTCGCGGATCTTCTCTTCCCAGCCATCGGCGCGCAGCTCCTCGCACAGAGGCGCCGTCCGGCGGCACTGCCAGACGATCGCGTTATACACGGGGCGGCCCGTTTCCTTTTCCCAGACGATCGTCGTCTCGCGCTGGTTGGTGATGCCGACGGCGGCGATGTCCGCGGCGGAAAGGCCGCTCGTGCGGAATGCCTCCGAGAGCGATTCAAGCTGCGTATAGAGGATCGTCATCGGATCGTGCTCCACCCAGCCGGGCTGCGGATAGATCTGCGCGAAGGGGTGCTGCGAGAGCGACACGACCTTCCCGTTCACATCAAAAATAATGGCGCGGGAGCTCGTCGTCCCCTGGTCAAGGGCGATAACGTGCTGGCTCATGGGATAACCTCCTTGATTTT
>ERZ780149.851-NODE-851-length-37381-cov-5.585651_pt1 | contig 37381 bp, 27 predicted proteins | sample MGYA00511367_ERZ780149 | MGnify/ENA primary metagenome ERZ780149 (study PRJEB29588, sample SAMEA2153852) | human gut metagenome | biome: human gut; feature: human-associated habitat; material: faeces | place: Denmark | collected 2008/2010 ... | reverse complement strand
AGATTTGCGGTTTTCCGGCCGACGCCCGGCACCTTGATGAGCTCTTCCACCGTATCCGGAATGACCCCGCCGTATTCGTCGCGCAGCATCCGGGCCATCGCCACGATGTCCCGCGCCTTGGTTTTGTACAGACCGCAGGAATGGATGATTTCCCCGACCTCCTCCACATCCGCCTCGGCGAACGCCTCAAGGGACGGGTAGCGGCTGAACAGGGCGGGGGTGACCAGATTGACTCTGGCGTCGGTGCACTGGGCCGAGAGGCGAGTGGCGATCAGCAGCTGCAGCGGGTCGGCCGCCTCCAGCGAGCACTCGGCCGGGTATTCCCTTTCGATCAGCTCGACCGCTCTGGCAGCCCGCTCCCTTGCTTTTTTAAGAGATTCGCGCATGAAATCACGCCTCCTGTCCCCTTATGTTTCGCCAGAAAATTTCTGCTGTTTTTATAGTATACAATATAGTTTTAGAGGAAAGTTAATACAAATATGAAAAAGAAAAATCAAGCACCAGTGGAAAGATATGAAGTTGATATGTCGCAAGGATTGAGTGAGAGTCAAGTATCACTTCGTCAAAGTCAAAAACTCACAAATCTCACAAAAAAATCTTCAGGCAAGTCCTACACACGAATCATTTGCGAAAATGTCTTCACATTCTTCAACTTTCTTTGGCTTGCAATTTTTGTTGCTCTGGTTGCAGTTGGCTCATACAACAACCTGCTCTTTGCAATCATTATTGTCGCAAACACTCTCATTGCCATAATCCAAGAATGCAAAGCAAAAAAGACTGTTGCAAAACTTCAACTTGTTGTTGCTCCAAGAATCACAGCAATTCGAGACGGGAAAGAAATTGAACTTTCATCAAACGACATTGTGCTTGACGATATTATTATTTTGGAAAACGGAAATCAAATTCCCACTGACTGTGAAATTTTGGACGGCGTTGTTGATGTCAACGAATCCCTGCTCACAGGAGAAAGCGTTTCAGTCAAGAAAAAATTTGGGGACAAATTGCTTGCAGGAAGTTTTTTAACAAGCGGAAAATGTGTTTGCCGCGTGGTTGCAGTTGGCGAGGGAAATTATATTTCAAGTGTTGCGAAGGCTGCAAAAGGTGTCGCAAAACCAAAATCAAATCTTTTTAAGGACTTGAACAAACTTATCAAAATCATTGGATATTTCATTATTCCTGTTGGAATTCTGATGTTTCTCAACAACTTCTATGGTCAAGACACCAACATCGCAACCGCTGTTGAAAAAACTTGCGGTTCACTTGTCGGAATGATTCCAGCGGGAATGTTTTTGCTTGTCACAGTCGCACTTGCGGTTGGCGTCATCAAACTTTCCAAAAAGAAAACACTTGTTCAAGACTTATATTCAATCGAAATGCTTGCCCGCACAAATGTACTTTGTCTTGACAAAACCGGAACAATCACGGACGGAACGATGCAGGTTCGAGAAGTCGTAAAACTTGAAGAAAGCGACTTGAATGTTGACGAGATAATCAAATCAATCAACTGCGCTCAACCAACAGAGAACGCAACATCTCTTGCACTCAAAAAATATTACGGAACAGAAAACGCCAAAACACCATTGTTTAATCTCGCCTTTTCGTCAGAGAGAAAACAAACAATCACTTGTTTTTCTGGGATTGGCACATTTGCTCTCGGCGCCTATGAATACATAAACACAAAAAAAGACGAAAAACTGGCAAAACAAATCGCAAAATATTCTGCTGATGGTTATCGTGTGCTTGTGCTTGCAAAAAACAGCGCAGTAATCACAGAAGAAAAAAACTTGGAGTTCTCCCCTGTTGCACTTGTCGTTATCGAAGACCACATTCGCTCTGATGCCCCAGAAACAATAAAATGGTTCAAAGACAATGGCGTTGAAATCAAGATTATTTCTGGCGACAACCCACAAACTGTTGCAAGCATTGCCAAAAAGGTTGGCGTTGAAGACGCAGATAAATATGTTTCGCTCGAAAAAATGAGCATTGAAGAAGTTTGTGAAATTGCTGACAAATTCACAGTTTTTGGACGTGTTTCGCCCGAGCAAAAACATGCAATCATAAAGACACTCAAACAAAAAGGCAAAGTCGTTGCAATGACGGGAGATGGCGTCAACGACACCCTTGCTTTGAAAGAAGCCGACTGCTCAATCGCAATGGCTGACGGAAGCGAAGTTGCTCGAAGCATTTCAAACCTTGTTCTCATGAATTCAAAGTTCTCATCTCTTCCAAGCGTTGTCGCAGAAGGAAGACAAGTCATCAACAACGTTCAAAAAAGTTCAAGTCTTTTCCTCATGAAAACATTGTTTACCGTTGTCCTTTCTCTCATCACTCTTTGCTCGTTCTCACTCTATCCATTTGCCCCCGCACAAGTCTTTTTGCTTGAAGCATTTGTCATCGGCATTCCGTCATTCTTCTTGTCATTGCAACCAAACAGCGACCAAATCAAAGGCGGGTTCCTCAAAAATGTCCTCAAAATGAGCATACCATATGCCGCCGTCCTTCTTGTGGGTGTTGGCGCAGTCCTCGTTCTCAACAAATGCGGACAACTTGAATACAATGAATTCAACACTCTCGCAACCCTCACAATCACAGTTGTTGGCTTCATGAATCTCTGCAAAATCTGTTTCCCACTCAACAAACTACGAATTGGCATCGTTGCTCTTTCAATCGTTTTCACAGTCGTCGCCCTACTAATCATGCCCGACTTCTTCTATGTGACAACAATAACAAAAAAATCTTGCCTAATTCTTTCAGCAATAACCGCATTCACCGCCCTTGTTCTGCTTGGCTGGATAACAATCGACCAAATCCTACAAAACAAAAAAACGCAAGAGAAGAATTAGTTTTCACAATAAAAGATGTCGGATATTCGACACCCGCAAAATAATGCGATTTTAACGAGATTTCTCCCCAATGGTCGAGGCGTTGCTGGTCGGCTGGCGGTTCGCTTCGCTTCCCGGATTTCGGCTTATGCCTCGATAGCGAAATGACATATACTGATAACTGGTTGATTGATATTTTTACAACTTTTCAAGAGTTAAGCATTCTTTGCCTTAACTTTTCTTATTTGCCAACCTGCATGAAAAAGAAAGGTATGTCAAGAGTTTGAGTGCGGACGCGCTCAAATACATTTTCTCTTGACAAATTTTTCGTTTCATGCAACAAAAAAAACAAAAAGACAAAAGAAAAGGTTTTGTGCCAAAATTTCACAAAACCCTTTTGTCTATTGTTTTTTTGTTGACCCCTTGCCCCGCTTCGCCAAGGGGCGTTTCGGGTGGTGTGGAGGGAATCGCAACCCTCCACGCTTTTTGGTTCTTTTTCGCATCTCGAAAAAGAACACTTTTTTATTCTTCTGTTTCTTGTTCTGCGTATTCAATTTGCTCTTCTGTGAGAGTGTTTTCAACTTCTTCCGTCGGAGTTTCTTCATCTTCTTCATGTTCTGCAACAGAAACGCAAACAATTTTTGCACCATCTTTGAGACGCATGATTTTGACACCTTGCGTGTCACGGCCAATAAGGCTGATGTCTTCGGCTTTGAGTCTGATTATGATGCCACTGTCTGCAATGAGCATGATATCTTGATTTTCGCCGATTTGTTTGAGGTTGACAAGTTTTCCTGTTTTTGCAGAGAAATTGCCCGCCTTGACACCTTTTCCGCCTCTTGTTTGAGTTCTGTATTCGCTCTCATCTGAACGCTTGCCATAACCGTTTTCAGAAATTGTTATGATTTGATTTCCTTCGGTGATTACTGCCATATCAACAACATAATCGTCTTTTGCAAGTTTTATGCTTCGAACACCTTGTGTGTCACGACCCATAACACGAACATCGCTTTCATTAAATCTGATGCATTTTCCGTCATGAGTTGCAATCAAAATGTCGTTGTTGCCACCCGTCATGCCGACGCCAATAAGTTCGTCACCTTCAACAAGTCTGATTGCAATTTTCCCAACTTTTCTAATGCTCTCAAACTCTTTTAGTTCGGTTTTTTTGATAAGTCCAAGACGAGTTGCCATAACCAAGCATCCGTCTTTGTCTTCGTCACGACGGCGAATGATTGCTGTGACTTTTTCGTCAGCATCGAGTTGAAGAAGGTTTATTATTGCCCTTCCTTTTGCTTGGCGCTGTGCTTCTGGCACTTCGTATGCTTTTATGCAATAAACTTTTCCACGACTTGTGAAGAACAACAAATCATCATGCGTGTTGGAAACAAAGATGTTTTCAACAAAGTCTTCTTCTTTTGTCTTGTGAGCCGAAATTCCAACCCCTCCGCGGCGTTGAGTCCTATACTCACTGGTTGACATTCTCTTGATATAACCGCCGTGTGTCATGGAAATTATGACGTCTTCGCGTTCAATCAAGTCTTCAATGTCAATTCCACCCATATCAAGACTGATTTCAGTTTTGCGAGGACTGTCATATTGTGCTTTGATTGCCTCCAAATCCTCTTTTATGATTGCCAAAACTCTTTCCGGTTTTGCCAAAATATCTTTGAGGTCGATGATGCGATTTGAAAGTTCAGCGAGTTCGTCGTTGAGTTTGTGAACTTCAAGAGCGGTGAGTCTTGAGAGTTTCATTTCAAGAATTGCATTTGCTTGTTTGTCAGAAAGTTCAAATCTTGACATCAATTCTTGCAACGCGTCTTGACGCTCGTCTGCTTGCTTTATAACGCGGATAACTTCGTCAATGTTTGCTAGAGCAATAACCAAACCTTTGACGATATGTTCACGCTCTTCCGCGCGAGTTAGGTCAAATTGTGTTTTTCTTGTGACAACGCTCTTTTGATGTTCAAGGTAATAATAGAGCATTTCTTTGAGATTTAGAATTCTTGGAGTTCCGTCAACCAAAGCAAGCATGATTATTCCGTCAGAAATTTGGAGTTGAGTGTGCTTGTAGAGAGAATTGAGAACAACTTGCGCATTCGCATCTTTCTTGACATCAACAACAATTCTCATGCCTTGACGGTCACTTTCTTCTTTGATGTCAGAAATTCCTTCAAGTTTTTTGTTCTTGACCATGTCAGCCATTTGGACAATAAGTTTTGCCTTGTTGACTTGATATGGGAGCTCTGTGATGACAATTCTGTGTCTTCCAGTTTCTGTTTCTTCAATCTCCGCTTTTCCGCGAACAACAATTCCGCCACGCCCTGTTTTGTATGCGTGTTTGATTGCCGTTCTTCCCATGATTATGCCGCCTGTTGGGAAATCAGGAGCTGGGATAATTCTGATGAGGTCATCAATTTCGATATCTGGGTTGTCAATGAGAGCTTCAACGCCAGATATAACTTCGCCAAGATTATGTGGCGGAATGTTTGTTGCCATTCCAACAGCAATTCCGTCCGCACCGTTAACCAAAAGGTTTGGAAAACGAGAAGGCAAAACAACTGGTTGCATAAGCGTGTCGTCAAAGTTTGGATAGAAATCAACAGTTTGTTTGTCTATGTCACGAAGCATTTCTGCTGCGATTTTTGAAAGTCTTGCCTCGGTATAACGCTGTGCCGCTGGCGGATCTCCGTCAACAGAACCAAAGTTTCCGTGTCCGTCAACCAAAGGGCAACGGATTGAGAAGTCTTGAGCAAGTCTGACGAGTGCGTCATAAACCGAACTGTCGCCATGTGGGTGATATTTACCCATAACTTCACCAACGATACGCGCTGATTTCTTGAAAGGTTTGTCGTTAAATAAATTAAGTTCGCCCATTGAGAACAAAATTCTTCTGTGAACAGGTTTGAGTCCGTCACGGACATCAGGAATAGCACGCGAAACGTTGACAGCCATGGCATAGGAAATAAACGATTTTTTGAGTTCGCCGTCAATTTCAACTTTTTGAATTCTTTCATTTTCAAAAAGTTTTTCTAATTCTTGTTTTTTATCATCTTTCATCTTTTTTCGCCTTTTTCTTTATTTTTTTTAATTAAATATCCAAATCTTCGACAAGTTTTGCGTTTTGTTCAATGAATTCACGACGAAGTTCTGGGTCCTCGCCCATGAGAAGTGTGAACAATCTGTCCGCCTCAACTGCGTCTTCCATTGTGATTTGTTGGAGTATTCTGTTTTCTGGGTTCATGGTTGTTTCCCAAAGTTGTTCTGGGTTCATTTCACCAAGACCTTTATAACGTTGAATGGTCACACCCTTTCTTCCAAACTCTTCAAGGTCGTCAGAAAGTTCTTTGTCTGAATAGAAATATTTATCTTCTTTTCCACGGCTAACCTTATAGAGCGGTGGCATTGCAGCATACACATGCCCTTCTTCGATGAGTGGACGCATATATCTAAAAAGGAATGTCAAAAGCAAAAGTCTGATGTGTGAGCCGTCAACATCGGCATCGGTCATGGATATAATTTTGTTATAACGGAGTTTTTCCATATTAAATTCATTTGATATTCCTGTTCCGAATGCTGTTATCATGCTCTTGATTTCGTTGTTTTCGAGGACTTTTGGAAGTCTTGTTTTTTCAACGTTCAAAATTTTTCCGCGAAGTGGCAAAATTGCTTGGAAACGTCTGTCTCTTCCTTGTTTTGCACTTCCGCCAGCGGAATCTCCCTCAACCAGATAAATCTCGCAGAATTTCGGATTCTTTTCAGAGCAGTCGGCAAGTTTTCCAGGAAGTGTTGTGCTTTCGAGAATTGTTTTTCTTCTCGTGAGATCTCTGGCACTTCTTGCCGCTTCTCTTGCACGCTGTGCCGAAACACACTTGATAACCAAATCTTTTGCTTCTTTTGGGTGCTCTTCAAGGTATGCCCCAAATTCTTCTTGCATAACTTTTGAAACAATTGTTCTCATTTCTGAGTTGCCAAGCTTGGTCTTTGTTTGCCCTTCAAATTGTGGGTTCATGAGTTTGACGCTGATGATTGCCGTGATTCCTTCACGAACATCGTCACCAGAAAGTTTTTCGTTTTCTTTTATGAGTTTGTTGCTTTGAGCATAATCATTGATGACCTTTGTTATGGAATCTTTGAAACCAGTCAAATGTGTTCCACCTTCTTCGGTGTTGATGTTGTTGGCATAGGCATGAATCATTTCGCTATAACCATCGTTATATTGGAAACAAATTTCAACCTCGCTGTCACGGAACTCTTTATGAAGGTAAATTGGTTCTGGAAACAACGTTTCTTTGTTTTTGTTGAGATAATCAACAAACTCAACAATTCCGCCCTTAAACTCAAAAATTTCGGCTTTTTCTTGACCTGGACGCTTGTCTTCAAGTTTGATAACAAGACCTTTGTTGAGAAATGCAATTTCCCTAAATCTTGCTCTCATTGTTTCGTAGTTGAAGTTGAGTGTCTCAAAAATTTCGTCATCAGGCATAAATGTGACCATTGTGCCACGATAGTCTGTTTTTTCGAGTTGTTTGAGTTCAAATTGAGGAATTCCGCGTTTGAATTCTTGATAGTAGTGTATTCCGTTTTGGAAAACATCAACCTTGAGCCAACTTGAAAGCGCGTTAACGCAAGAAAGACCAACCCCGTGAAGTCCGCCTGAAATCTTGTAGCCCTCGCCGCCAAATTTTCCACCAGCATGAAGTTTTGTGAGGACAACTTCAACGCAGCTCTTGTGTTCTGTTGGGTGCATTCCTGTTGGAATTCCACGACCATTATCCAAAACCGTGCAACTTCCGTCCTCATTGAATGTCACAGTAATCTCTGTGCAGTATCCAGCAAGCGCTTCGTCGATTGAGTTGTCAACAACTTCAATAATAAGGTGATGAAGTCCACGCTCGTCAGTTGAGCCAATATACATGCCCGGACGTTTTCTGACTGGGTCAAGACCTTCAAGAACTTGAATGTCGCCCGCGCCATAGTGAGCCGAATGCTTTAAGTCTTTTTCTTCTTCCATAATAAAATCCTTTTGTTTTGTCTATAAGATATATAATTATACCATAGTAATATATAAAATAAAAGGGTTTTTGCAAAAAAAAGTTGTTTAATCCTGCCAAAACTTACTCTTGAAAACCCCGACAAACTATGATAAAGTAAAAGCATGAATAAAACTGAATTTGAAAAAAAATTTTTGGCAACACTAAAACAAAAAACAACAATCAGCAAAGATTGCGAAAATCAGTTGCGCAATTATTTACGCTTTATTGACGACCACAAAATTTACGAATATAAATCGTATGAGCAACTCTTGTCGGCACTACAACATCTCACAATTCAACCCAACGCAAATGACTACTTGGCACGAAGCAAGGCAGTGGGAATGTTTTGCAGTTCAACAAGAATGTTGATGCTTCGCACAAAAAATAGCGCCGCAGATTTTATACATGAATTAACCCACGCTCTCTCATCACATAGACAAACAGTCCACAATTGTGAAAATTTCAAAAAACAAACAGCACCCGCAATTTACGACAGCGTCTATCTTCAACACCGCGATCTTGCAAATGCAACAGAAGATTGGACTCAACAAGAAGAAAATGCACTCGTTCGCTGGTATAAAAGAAACAGCTATTTATTCGCCGACACAAGAACATCAATTCCCACACGCATTGAAGTCTATTCGGGATTTAGAAAGTTTTGGCAAGAATTTAGCGAATATGTGACACCAAGAAAACTTGATGAAAAAGTAAAAAATCATCGCGACATGAAAAAGTTTGAACTCGGACAACTCGGAAAAAATTTTTACTTTGACCAAGCAGCCTCTCCAAACGATGGCTTTGTTGGCGTCTCGGAAGGAACGACCGAGCTTATTTCAAGAATGGTCTTGTCCTATGCTTGCCCTGATGGACTTGTTGACATGTATGGTTCATACTCTTCTCAAACAATGCTTGTCGCTCAACTTTATGCAACTTTTGGAGAAAGTTTGTTTGAGGGATATTTCACAAACACAATTTCGCCACTTGCAAAAAAGTTAGGCCTAAATGAAGAAAAACTCGCTTACACATTAAAAAAGATTTCAAACATAACAAAAGCATCCAAACCTGAACATTGTGAACAAAATATGCTTGTTGTTAACGAGGTTCAAATTGATTTGATTAAATTGTTCGAAAGAAAAATGTTGAGAGAACTCGCAAAATATAAAGACGATTTTCAATCCCCACTCGACATGAGAAATGCAATTATATCTGCCTTTTTCGACTACTCAAAAGTTTTGCATTTTGGCATTGTTCTCGAAGAACTTGTCAATCCAAATTTCAACGACGTTTGGGAACAACTTGACCGTTCAATAAAAAACTGTGTTGAATTTGGAAACAAACTTTTGGCAAGACGCCAAAAACCACTTATGAACAAAATCAATCCAAAAACTTTGGGAGTATTCAAAAACCAAAATTACCTTCACTACGACTATGTCGGGAAAAACATGGGCGAGATAACCTTGTCAAACAGACTTGCACAGTTCAATTTCAACTTTGAAGGCCCTTCTGACGAATGCCGTTCAAGAGCAACAAAAAAACAATTAAAAATCACACAAGTTCCGGGCGAAATTATGTTCGCAATCAACAATGGCGCAGACCAAACCGCACTATACCTGTATGCTCTTGGCGAAGATGTTGACGAAGAATTGCTCAAAACCAACTTTGAAAGAGAAAGCGAACAAAACAACAAAGAATAATCGCTCACACAACAAAAACAAGGATGAGAAAATCTCATCCTTTCATTTTTATTTCTTTGCACTCAAATGGCAAGTCTGCCCCAGGGTCACAAAAGAATATGCAAGTCTTGTCCGCAAAGCACTCTTGAATAATGTTGAACACTTTTTTCTTTTGACGCGAACTCATTGAATTAAAAGCGCTGTCAAAAATAATAATTTTGGGATCTTTCAAAACCACACGAGCAAGTGCAACAAGTTGCTTTTCACTTTGCGAAAAAAATGTTGTTTTGTCGTTTATTTTTTGGTCAAGTCCAAACTTTAAATTGACAACCTTTTCAAAAAGGCCAAGTTTTTTCAAAACGTCATAAATTTGTTGGTCGGAAAATTCTTCACCAAAAGACAAATTTTCCCGTATGCTTCCACGAAACAGGGCGGGCTCATCACGCACAAGCGACACAACGCGTTCAAATTCACCTTTTTTGATTTTTGCAATATTTTTCCCGCCGAGCAGGATTTCGCCAGAATCTGGAGCATATATGCGGGCAAGAAGACAGGCAAGCGTTGTTTTGCCTGCCCCGCTTTCGCCGGTTATTGCAATTTTTTCTCCGCATTCAATTTCAAACGACAAATCTTGAATTGAAACAGGTTTGTATGGGTGTTTGAAACATAAATTCTTAACTTCAAGTTTTGGTGTGGCATTTTCAAGAAGTTGGTCGCGAACAGAAAAGGCAGTTGTGTCGATTCGAAGAATGTCAAAAATACGATTTATGGCAGTTTGAATATTAACAAAAAACTGATAGTTGAGAGCGGTTTGTTTGATTGGCTCATTTGTTTGCGTGATATATCCAATGAATGATATAACCGCACCAAGCTCAAAACCAATGCTTCCCATTTTTAAGAACGCAAAAACATATACCGCAACAATTCCCAAAAACCATATACCTTCAATGAGGGGTAAAAACAATTCGTTATATTTGCTAAATTTGTTCCATTTTTCAAGTGCTTTTGTTTGAACTCTTGAAAACTCATCAAGCATTTGCCCTTCGCCCGAGCCACAAGTTATTGCATCAAGCCCAAAAATGCCATCCATAACTTTTGCATCTCGTTCAATTTCTAATCTTTTATACTCTTTGCTTTTTGATGAAGACGATTTATTTATTAAAAAGAACACAGCAAGAACAATGCACAAAACTCCAAAAATAATTGCACCCAAAATCACATTCAACGCAAACATAAAAATAAAGACTGTCACAAACTTGAGGATGTTCATCAAGAACGGAACAAGGTTTTTCGCAACAAAATCACCAACATCATTAATATAAGTTGATGCACGAGCCAAAATCCCCGCCGTGTCATGAGTCTCATAATATGAATATGGCACTTGAAGAATTTTTTTGAACAAGTCATCTCTCATGTCGCGAGCAACCTCATAACCAATGTCACAAAAAATTTTGTTTTGCACAAAAAAACAAACAGCTTCAATAACGAGGAGTCCAGCCAGCGCGCCACCAACCCCAAACAAAAGTGAATAGTTTTCAGGAATGATTGCGTTGTCCACAAGAAAGGTGTTTAGATATGTGACAAGCCTGCCCAAAAGGACAGCGAAAAGAAGAAGCAAAAAAGTGAAAATAACAATTTTCTTTTTTTTGCCGACATATGTCCAAATGTTTAGTTTCTTTTCTTTTTTTGTCATATTTCTCCAAATTATTGTTTTATTTCTTCAAAAGTTGAACACTTTTTGATTTCTCCGCCGTCAACAACATAAATCTTTTTGCAACATTTCATAATTTCAACATCTGACGAAACAACAATCACAGTTCTTTGATCAAGTCTATTTATTTTTTTTATGACATCAGCAACAACGTCTGATTTTTGTGCTTGCATCGGTTTTTCCAAAACAACAACTTTTGAATTTTTGTAAAGTGTGCGAGCAAGGTTTATCATTTGTTTTTGAAGAACTGGATATGAATCCATTTGCCCACGAATAACTCGCTCATCAAAGCCTGTTTTGCCCTTCTCAATATTTTTTAGTCCCACAATATCCATGATTTTTTCATATTTTTCTTCATCGTTTTTTTCAAACAAAACAATGTTGTCTTTAATTGATTTTTTAAACAAATAAATGTTTGGAGTATACAGCGAAAAGTTTTCACGAATTGAGGAAATATTTATTTCTCTATAATCTGCCCCATTGATTGCAAGTCCACCCGATTGCGGCTCAGTTTTTTTGACCAGCAAGTTGCAAAATTCATGACAACCTTTTCCGTCTTTAAACCAAAATCCAACTTTTTCACCCTGATTAATGACAAAATTAAATTTGTTGATATTGTTTCCATCATCGCCCACGCCACAAAGTTTTGTCGCAATAATTTTTATATCTCCATCAATTTCTTGAGTTGTTTTGTTATTTTCTTTTTTGTCACGCTTTTCAACATAAACTCTGATATTTTCGGCATAGCAAAGCGCTTCTTGAATTTGATAGAACTTGATGGCAGAGTTGTTTATGTTGTCAAGCATAATGATCGCATACGACACAGCGACCGAAAACCCTCCAATTGTAATCTCGCCAGCAACAGCAAGAAAGCCTGCAAACAAAATCATTCCACCATAAAACAAAGCTCGAAGAAGCAAAAAATAGAATTGATAAACATTGGATTTTGTTATACATTTCTTTTTGTTTTCAAAATGAACATGATTTTTTTCACGCAACTTTTTAAGCGCATGATTTTCGTATGCATTTGTTTTTATTTCCAAAATATTTCCAGTTGTTGAACTGATTTGAGTTGAGAGTTTGCGCACACTTTTTCGAATCTGAGCAAAATATGGTTTTGTTGATCGCATATACAAAAAGAGAAGAACGCAAACAAATGGCAAACTCGCGAGCATAAAAACTCCAAGCTTCCAACTCGTGAAAAAAATCATCACAAGAGAAATCAAAGAATAAAACAAAAAACTTATTAACTGGGGAAATAACATTTGAAACAATTCTTTTGTTTGATAAACATCGTTTGTCAGCATTGTATAGATGTCGCCAGTTGAATAGTAATCGCCCGAGCGAAACATTTTTGACAACACAAGCAATCTCAAATCATTTCCAAACTTGTTGCCGTAGTTTTGACTAACGCGTCCGCCAGCATATTGCAAAATTGCTTTGAGCACAACAATTGAACCAAATATCACCGAAAGCCACATCAAAAGCGTTCCGCTTCCCACCTCGCCAAGCACTCCATCACTTAACGCTCGCGAAACAATTCCGTCCCCTGGACTTGTTGTTGGACGAAGGACAAAATCAAGGACATATCGTGAAATTTGCACAAGTGCAACACTCATAAGCACTGCAAGCAACAAAACAACAAGATTAAACACACCTTGCCAAACATATTTTTTGAAGCGAGAGTTTGCAAAACAAAAAGCCTTCATACATAAAATATATCAAAACCACATTTTTTTGTCCACAAACAAGCATAAAAAAAGAACGGCATAAGCCATTCTTTTTTGTTGTGTTTTTGCCACATGCGTCTTATTTTTTGAGCCAAGCACAAACAGTTGCTGTGATGCCAGAAATAATTGCGATAAATGAAGCTGCATGAATGCCGGCGCTTTCGCTGAATTTCATGCCTGCCATTTCTGTTCCCAAAAGAACAAAAATGCTTATTATCGCACCAATTGCACAAAGCGTTCCAAGAGCGCCAAAAGCAAGGGTTAATGTTTTCAAAATATTCCATTTGAAAATCATTGCCAAAAGTGCTGCAACAACCAAAAGTCCGCCGAGAATTGAAGCAAGCACATTGAGAACTGCTGCTGCTTTTGTTTTTGCTGCCGTGTCTTCACCTTTAATCAAGCCATATGCAGCAATTTCTTCTTTGCTTGCATTTGCAATATCTTTCCCGTATTGAATTGGATCTTTGGTTTGATCTGCAAAGCTCATTGCTGTGAGAACATTGGTTGCTGAAACTTTTGTTTCGTCACTGTTTTTTGATGCAATCATTGGCATGAACATTGAGCAAAACAACAAAACTCCAAAAACCATTGCAAGAACTGACAAGATAATGCCTTTCATTCCGCTTTTCTTTTTAGCTTTTTTTGCCATGTGATTTCTCCTTTTAATAAATTTTTGATAAATACATTATATAATGCAAAATCCAAAAATACAAACAAATTGGCGTCAACTTTTTTTATCAAAAACAACTCTTGCAAACTTTGCCAAACAAAAAAAGAGAAAAATTTCTCTTTTTTGTTATTTTGTTTCTTCTTTGTTAAAAAATCCCAAAAACCATGACCCAGCGCCAGAAAATAAACTTGCCCCCAGCATCACAAATGACGCTGCACTAATTGAATAGTAGAATGCATAAGGATGAGTTGATTCTGTCACGATTCCCAGATATGAGCAAAGCATCACGATCATTGCAATTGAAACCGCCAGCGCCGCAATCGCAAATGCCAGTGCCGCAATTCTCAATATGTTGTATTTGAGAAACACTGTTGCAACAGCACAAATTAATATTGCCACTCCAATCATGGCGTTAATCATTCCCAAAACTCCAACAACGCGAATGAGTTGTCCAGCTTTTCCTTCGGTCTTTGATACAACAAAAAATGCTTCATTTTGAGCAGGACTAAGATCATCCAAACTGTCTGCATTCATCGCAACGACAACATCGCGACAAGAGTAGTTTTTGTTAACTCCATCAACTCTATATGTTTCAGAAGGTTTCATAATTGGAATAAAATAACTCGCAATAAGCAAGACTCCCATCAGAGCAACAACAATAACGATACTCAAATTTTTTAAAAATGTGGCTTTGTTTTTCATTTTTCCTCCACTAACACTTTAAATTCTAAAAAACATGCCAAAAATTGTCAAACATTATTTGCATGATTTATTATTTTTTGCTATTTTATAAGCATAGGAGGACATTTCTATGGCTAAAAAATCAACAAAATCTGGATCTTCAAACAAGAGAGGTTTTAGTGTTATTCTTTTCCTTTTGTGCTTCTTGCCTTTTGGATTTGATAAACTCTATTGCCACAACACAAAAGTGTTCTTGTGTAAATTCTTGCTCCATTTCATTGGCTTTGGATTTATCTGGTGGCTATATGACCTCGTTTGTGTTTGCCTTGGCTCATACAAAGTCAATCCACTCAAATAAAAAAAGACGCATTCGCGTCTTTTTTTGTTGAACAAAAGTTTTTAATTTTAACAAAACAATTATATAATAGAAAAATTTTGCAAATTTTATTGACAACCTCGCTTTTGTTTGATAATATAACAAAGCATCAAATTTGGGGGTATGGCTCAGTTGGCTAGAGCACCTGCCTTGCAAGCAGGGGGTCATCGGTTCGAATCCGATTATCTCCACCAGCAAAAACGACATTCCGTCGTTTTTTTATTTCTATATTGAGGATTCGATGTGTGCTTTCGCATACTTTTGACTTTGTCCAAACCAATTACCATCACTCACTCTTGCGTGTTTATGTTTTGTGTGCTAAAATATCACTGTTTGCACATTTATGAGCATTGGAGAGAATATGGCAAAAAGACTTGATGTGTTTCTCACGGAGAACAACTATTTTGAGAGCAGAAACAAGGCAACACAGGCAATTCTGGCGGGGGCAATTTCTGTTAATGACGAAGCCCAAACAAAGCCTTCATTTTTGGTTGAAGAAAATACAAAAATAAAAGTGCTTAAACAAACAGACAAATATGTTTCACGAGCAGGATATAAACTTGAAGCTGCAATCCAAAATTTTGGGATTGATTTTTCTGGCAAGGTTGTTCTTGATATTGGTGCAAGCACTGGTGGGTTTACGGATTGCGCATTGCAACACGGTGCAAAAAAAGTTTTTGCGGTTGACACAGGGTCTTCTCAACTCCATAAAAGCCTGACATCTGACAAGCGTGTTGTTAATCTTGAAAAAACAAACGCAATTGACCTTGAACAAAAATATTTTGACAAAGCGGATATCATTGTGTGCGACGTATCATTTGTTTCGGGTGTTTATTTATTCCAAAAGATTGGCACAAAAATAAAATCTGGAACACCAATAATTTGGCTCATAAAACCACAATTTGAATGCGGCAAGCGCGTTATCTCAAAATTCAAAGGTGTGATAACAAATGAAAATCTTGCTTTGCAGATTGCGGAAAACGCAGTATTCACGCTTCAAGTGTTTGACTTTGAAAAACTTGGCTTTATGCAGTCGCCAATTAAGGGCGGAGATGGCAACACTGAGTTTTTGACTTATGTGAGAAAAAAATAAAAAAGTTGAGGGAATCTCAACTTTTTTGATTATTTTAAGCAAATAATTATGGGTTGTATTCAGCTGGATTATCTGATGAAATTTTGTTTTCAACATTGTCCGCTTTGGTCGAAGTTTGTTTTTGTGCTCCAATGAGTTTGACGTCATTTTCCGGGAGCGTCATGCCCTCGCCAAGTTCGTTTGCACCTTCAATCACAATTCCTTCTTGCGCCTTATAGATTTCGTGACGAAGAAGTTTGCTGTCAACTTTTTCTCCATTGAGATAATAATCGAGCCACGCCTCCGACTCATAACCTTCACGAGGGTATTTGAGTCTATAATATTCACCCTTATACATAACTTTGTCGGCGTATTCTCCATTTGTGTCAACAACAATTCTGTCGCCTGGGTGTTCAATAACTTTGATAAACTCTGCTCTTCTTTGAACAGTCACACCCGGGTCAAAAGGTTTTCCATAAATTTCAACAAAGCAATCTGTGTCGTTGCCATATGCCTTGATATAAAGCGGACAGCCAGTGTTGTTTTTGAATCTCAAATCCGAATAACCCTCTGACACCATTGCATCAAATGCAAGCGGAACATATGACGCTGGAATTGAGTGCTTGTTTACTTCCAAAATTTCAACATCGGCTTTGATAAGCGCGTTATAAAGAGTTGTTGATGCTTGGCAAACTCCCCCACCTGTTCCCTCAACAAACACGCCATCAATAATGACATTGGCTTTTTTAAAACCATTCGCCGCGGTTCTTGGACCCGTCGTTTGATTGAAAGAAACTTCTTGATCTGGCTCAACAACCATGCCATTAAACTTTGACAAAGCAAGTTTGATGTTTGATTTTCTGTCCTTTATTGAAGATTTATAACTGGTTGAAAACTTTGAACGTTGAGCAAGGTTTGCTTGAACTTCTTCAACTGTCTTTTCTGGTGCGACTTCGTTTGTTGGGATTTCAATGACAATCTTGGAAGATTTTGCAAATTCTTCGTCAATTTTTTCAAATAATTTTTCTCGGTCAACCTCAACCCCGCTTTGAGGCTGTGTTATTTCAAACATATTTTCTTTGTCTGGATTAAACACAACCTGTGGTTCAACTGCTGGCGTGTTTATTTCACCGATAACTTCGTCAACTTTTTGGTCAAGTCCCGCCAAAACATATTTATATGAAATTTCAATGTTAAATCCTTGGTTTTGAATTCTTTTGGCTGTTGATAGTTTTTCAACAAAATTGCCGCCCCTGCCATATTGATACGCACTCTCAATGATTGGCAAAATGTCTGGATTAACCTCAAAATCTTTTCCTTCAAATTTCCACGATTTATCCTTGTAAGTTAGTTCAATCTCAACTTCATTTCTCTTTTCATTGAGTTTTGCCGCAATAATATTGCTTGCTTGCTCTGATGTGAGATTTGACACATCAACGCCGTTTATTGTCGTGCCGTCATAGAACCCATTGTTCATGTATGCACCCGAAAGAAATTGCCACAAAAAATACATGCCAACAGCCAAAAGACTGGCAAACACAATCCAAAACACAACTGATTTTTTGCTTCTCTTTTTTGTTTTTTGTTGCTCTTGCATAATCACTCCTCAAATTATTATTTGTTTAAATGGTGTAATTATTCCATAAACAAAATTTTCAGTTCAGTGTGTTTTTTGATTTGACATGAATTTTGAACAAAAAAGATTTGTCAAAAAAACAAATCTTTTTTGAATATTGATTTATGCGCTAATAAAGCGTTTTTAGTCTTCTTCGATGTTTTCGATGAGTGGTGTCTCTTCATTTTCATCAATAGACACGCTTCGAAGTTTTTTTGCAATGATTTGAGTTCGTTTTGATGCACCTTCGATTGTGTCGGTCGCTTCTTCCAGTTTCTTTTGAGTTTTTGCAAGGAGTGTGGCAAAATGCTCAAAATCTTGTTTAAACACTCCGAGAAGTTGCCAAATTTCACTTGAGCGTTTTTCGATTGAGAGAGTCCTGAAACCCAACTGCAAACTATTGAGCAGTGCGGTTATCGTTGTTGGACCGCAAACGATAATTTTGTATTGTCGCTGCAAAATCTCGACAAGTCCTGGATTTTTCACAATCTCGGCATACAGTCCTTCTGTCGCAAGATACATAACGGCAAAGTCTGTTGTTTTTGGAAGCACAATATATTTTTCGCTTATGCTCTTTGCTTCTGTTTTCACGCGTTTTTCTAAAAGTTTGCGCGCTGCATCAACCTCAACGAGGTCGCCACGGTCAACCGCATCAACCAAGCGCTGATAATCTTCAATTGGGAATTTTGCGTCAATTGGAAGGTAAATTTTTGACTCGTCTTTGCCAGGCAAAACAACAGCAAAATCAACTCTTTCTTGGGAGTTTGGTTTGATTTGAACATTTTTTTCAAATTGTGAAGTGCTCAAAATTTGTTCAAGCAAAGAATTTAGCGAAATTTCGCCATAAACACCACGAGTTTTGACATTTGTGAGAACGCGTTTGAGGTCGCCAACCCCTTGGGCAAGGGTTTGCATTTCACCCAGTCCACGATAAACTTGTTCGAGTCTTTCGGAAATAATTTTGAAACTCTCGCTAAGTCGTTTTTCAAGACTCTCGTTCAGTTTTTCATCAACAGTTTGACGCATCTGTTCAAGTTTTGCCTCGTTGTCGTGTTGCAGTTTGTTGAGTCCTTGTTGCAAAACGTCAGTTGCACGCGTGAGTCGCTGTTCGTTGCTCTCCATAATTCTGTCGAGTTGTTTTTGCAAGTTGGCAAGTTGGTTGTTTTGAAGATTAAAGGCGGACGTTATGTATTGCACAAAACTGTCGTTGTTTTGTTTCATTGCTTGCATTTGAATTTTATTGATTTCATAAAATTGTTCTCGAACACCCGAAAGGTCAACCCCGCCATTTGATTTTTGACGTTTTGAAACAACGATAACAACAATGAGCGAAACCAAACAAACAACAGAAACCACCAAACAAATAATTTCACTAATAGTCATAATTTCTCACCTCTTCCAAAAGGTCTTGTTTTGAATTTTTGATGACCCCGTCAAACACTTTGCTCAAAAGTTCGTTAAAAATGTATGAGTATCTTCTTTGAGGAATGTTTGGATATTTTTTCTTGATGTCGCTGCCCTTGATGTCAAGGTCTTTGATTTGAATTGCGATTTTGTTGTTGATGAGATATTTATAGAAAAAGTTATATTTTTTTGCAAGATTTGGTGATTTTAATTTGATTAATGGATAAATTTGAGCAAAATTGTTGAAATATTTGAAAAAATAATCTTTGTTATTGACTTTTTCAAGCGCTTCAAAATAGCCACAAATTTCATTTGTCATGTCTTCAACTTCGTCAGAAGCAAAACACAATCCGTCAGCGCCCAAAAAGTTTGTTAAAAACGCAAATTTGTCGTGAGGTGAAACTGACGAAACAATATCGACAACAAGCGCCATAAATCTTTGTTCAACTCCCGCATGCTTCACGAGTGAGTATCGAACTTTTTCAATTGGAAGGTTGAAATATTTCCAAAGCCCAAGTTTGTTATATTTGTTAAGTCCATGAATGTAAGCTTTCTTTTTTGTGTGTGTTGGATATTTTTTCGAACAAGAAAGAAGTTCCAAAAGTTCGTTTCTTTTTCTCTCGCCAGAAATGTCTGCGAGATTTGCGCGATGTGTGTGCGCACCAATAAATGTTTTTGGTTCAATTCTGAAATTGAGCTCGCTTGAAAAACGAATCATTCTCAAAATTCTTAGTCCGTCATGCAAAAAAACAAGATTTGGGTCAACAACTGCTCGGAGTTGTTTTTTCTTTATGTCTCGAATTCCGTCATTTGGGTCAATTATTTCGCCTTTCACAATATCAACATAAATTGAATTAACCGAAAAATCGCGACGTTGAGAATCCACTTCAATGGATTTGATAAACTCAACGCTTTGGGGTTTGTGTGCACCGCTGTCAGGATAGTTTTCTTTCCTCAAAGTCGTGTATTCCCAAACATTGCCGTCATAAATAATGTCCATTGTGCCAAGTTCTTTATTCTTGAATATGTATGAAAAATCTGTGCCGTCCAAAAAGGCGGCAACAGCGTCTGGTGAAAGCGAGCTGCAAATATCCGTATCAAAAGAAGGAATGCCGATCATCGCATTTCTGACACAACCACCAACAAGATATAATTTTGCGCCATTCTTTTTGAAAAGTTTGGCGAGTTTCATAAGGTTTGCGTTTATGGATATTTTCATATTTATAACTATATCATAAATAAGAAAAAAAACAACACGAAAATGTGCTGTTTTTATTTTTTTATCAAATTGTCGAGATACTCACGAAAATCTTTGCCATATTCCGCATCGTTCAAACCAAACTCAACAATGGTTTTGAGATATGCAAACTTATTGCCAGTGTCATAGTGTTTGCCTTCAAAATCACACGCGACAAGTCGATTTTCTTTTGCAAGCATATCAAACGCATCGGTCAAATATTTTTCTCCATTTCTGACATTGGTTATTTTGTCAATTTTATCAAATATTTCGTTTGTCAAAACATATCTTCCAAGTGTTGAAAACAACGATTTCACGTCTTCGCGTTTTGGTTTTTCAACAATGCGCGTGACATCATAAACATTTCCGTCATGACCGGAAAATTCAACCGAAGAATAACGAACAATTTCGTCCATTGTGACAGCATTGACCGCAAGCACACTTTTGCCCGTTTTGTTGTAGGCATCAATCACTTGTTCGCTGACATTTTTGTTTGGTGCACGCATGACATCGTCTGCAAACACCAGCAAAAACGGCTCATCTCCAACAAAGTTTTTTGCAAGCATTGTTGCGCCCGCTGTGCCGTTGATTTCGGTTTGTGTCACAAACGAAACATTATATCTTTCACTTCGTCTGACTTGCTCCAAAATTTCGGGTTTGTCCGCAAGCCGTTGTTCAAGTTGAATGTTCTTTTTGAAGTGGTTTTTAACAACTTCTTCGTTTGCACCCACAACAATCAAAATGTCTTTTATTCCCGCCTGCAAACATTCATTGCACATAACCTCAATGGTTGGAGTGTCAAGAATTGGCATCATGCATTTTGGAACAGCCTTGCAATAAGGCATAAATCGTGTGCCGAACCCCGCGGCAAGAATAACTGCTTTTTTTACTTTTTCCATTATTTCACCCATATTTTATAAATTGTTTTTGAATTTTCATCAACTCGCACATCTTCCGCGATACCAACACCGCAAACTGCAAAAATTTTGTTTTCGACAGCAAGGACAGGCGTGAAGTCTCTTTTTCTTGAAGGAACTTTTTTTTCAACAAAATACGCTTTGAGTTTTTTTGTTCCGCCACCAAATTTGGTTATTTCGTCTCCTTCTTTTCTAAATCTAAAATAAGCACCCTTTGGCAGTTTTTTTGCATCAATGAACAAAGCATTCTCTTGCAAGTCTATTGCTTTGACTCGCTTTACGCATACCGTGCCAAACCCAGGAACTTCAAACTCGCCACTCTTGAGTTCCCACATTCCCTCCGGTTTTGGAACAAATTTGTTTTGCAAAGTTATGTAATCATATTCTTTGTGAGCAACAACAGAGTTTGGCAGGTTGATTTTTGCCCCGTTTTGACCATTTTTTGCAAGGTCCAAAATCAGGTCAACGTGACGGCGCTCAAAGTCCTTTGTGATGCCAATCCTTTTCGCCGCACCCATAACCATGCGAACAACAAGCGAGTGAGACATTTCAAGATAACTAATTGGAATTTTAACCTCTTTTTTGTCAAAAATCAGAGCATCAAAATATACTTGCGAGTTTATGTATTCATCATCTTCTTTGCAAATTTTGCCAAACGACACAAGCGAGTTCACGGCTTGTGGCCAAAACTTTTTGAACCTTGGCATAATTTCGTTGCGAAGATAATTTCTCGCATAGTCGTTGTCAAAGTTTGTTTGGTCTTCAACATATTCAATCCCGTTTTTGTCAATGTATGCATCAATCGCTTCGCGTGTTGTGTTAAGCATTGGACGAATGTAAACTCCGTCACGACTTTCTTCCATGCCTTTTGCTCCACCAATTCCAGTTCCACGCAAAATTCTCATAAGGATTGTTTCCGCTTGGTCACTCATGTGATGAGCAAGGGCAATCTTGTCGACAACACCTTTTTGAATGCAAGCATCAAACACGCCATATCTTGCTTCACGTGCAGCAAGTTCAACACTCAAATTTTTTTCTTTTGCAAGCTTGTTTGCGTCAACACGAAATTTATAGGCTCTCACTCCCAAACTCTTGCAATAGTCCATAACAAATCTCGCATCATCTCCGCTGTTTTCACGAATTGAGTGGTCAACATGAATTGCAACGAGTTCAAAATCATATTTTTCTTGCAAGCCCAAAAGATAGTGAAACAAAGCCATTGAGTCCTTTCCACCGCTGAGCCCAACACCAATGATATCTCCACGAGAGATAAGTTTGTCTTGTTCAATTGTTCTTTCAATATTCTCCATAAATTTATCCCTTTTGCCCTATGAGTATATAATAAAATTTATTCAATTTCAATTTGTTTTACATAAATTAACGCCATTTTTTTATTTTTCGACAGAAAAATGCACATAAAATCAAAAATGTTGAAATATTTCAGCAACATTTGTTGTTATGAAATAAATTTCAATAAAACAATATGACAATTTGTTTCAATCTTCCGACCGCAAGCACCACAATCAAACTCGGAGTGTCTTTTCTATTACAACTTGAACAAAAGGTTTAATTCAAGAGTTATGGCATTCTTTGCCTTAACTCTTCTTGATTGCCAAACTGCGTAAACAACAAAAGAGTGTCAAGTGTTTGAGAACGCTCGTTCTCAAATTCACTTGCACTTGACACTGTTTTGTGTTTGTGCTCTCGCGAGGACAAGAATAAAAAGAAAAAAGGTTTTGTACCAAAATTTACAAAACCTCTTTTTATTCGCAGTCCGAGTTGACCTCTTGCCTCGCTCCGCCAAGGGCGCCGGGGTTTGGGGTCTGCGTCACCCCAAAGGTTTTTTCGTTCTTTTTTGACTCCAAAAAAGAACACTAGAAGTTCCAACTGGATTTGTATGAGCCTTTTTTCTTAACAAGCACAACAATCAAAACTGTTATGCCAACAGCTGCCAAGCACCCTGCAACAATGCCAAAGATTGCCCAGCCACTAAGTCCTTTTTTTGCCTCTTCTTCGTTTCCAATTTGTTGGAATTTTGCATAAAGGCTTTGCGTGTCATCTTTGATTTCATAGCCGCTGAGTTTTGCGCTTTTTGTGATTGGGTCAAGGTCGCTTTCGTCACGGAACCAACCCAAAAATTCATAACCTTCCAAACACTCTGCTTCAAGGTTGAGGAATTGCCCCTTCTTGATTGGCTTGTTTGAAATTTGGCCATCCGAAAACTCGTCCGTTTCATAAAGTCTTATTTTCCCCATGCTTGAATCAAACGCCACATTAAGTCTGCAAATATCACGAGTGTATTTTGGTGTCAGAACGATTGTTAAATCGTCATCAAATGGCACAAATGCATCGCCGATTTTGAAATTCAAAACAGAAGAATCCCAGTCAATTCGATTTTCTGCATCGCTTCCCGAGAACCAACCAGCAAAAGCATAGTTTTGTGCATTTTCGCTTGTTCCCAAAACTGCCTCAACAGATATTTCACGACCATAGAGGAGTTGAGTTTGAAAAGTTGACGAACCAACAAGAGATGACTCAAATCTGATTGAAGAAATGCTAGAAAATTCGCTTGGAATAACAATTTTCAAAGTGAAAGTGTTTTCTTTGATAACAACGCTATATTTGCCTTGCGTGAGATATGAACAAGGAAATTCATAAGACAATAGACCAGCAGTTGAATTGATGTCCGCCTGATTTCTTCTCCAAGTTTGAACGTGATAGAATTTTTCAACTCCTTCGTCAATCACTGCATTGATTGACACCATCTGCCCTGCTTTGAACTTGTATGTGTTGGTTTTGTCTGGAACTGGTTCGCCGCCAGAAACAGTGATTGTGAGATGGTCCGCTTGTTCAATCTCGATGTCATAGTAAGCAAAAAGTTGAAGTTCTGGATAATCTTTTTCAATCAACCAAACTTCGTCAAAATCAAATCCGTCAGACAAATCATAGGAGTTTGAGTCTTCAAATTGTGTTGTCCTTTGGAAGAAAACAACATCTTTTTGTGCTTTGAAAACAAGACCTGTGAGATTATAGGTGATGTTTGAAGCAACAGCCGAACGGCCATTGTTTGTTGTTTCATTCTGAAGGTAGTGACAGAAATTCAAGTTTCCAGCATTTGGTGTTTGAGAAGCGTTTCCGCTTATTCCACCAACAACTGCACCCAAGAAGATTTTGTCTGTTGCACGGTTTGTTTCGGTTGAAACATCACCCAAACAAAAGCAATTTTTCATTGAAGAATATGCGCCTTGAACAAAACCCAAAATTCCGCCTGCAAAAATTCTTGATTCGCCATTTTCCGCAACAAGGTTCCCACAAACAATGTCACCTGCCGAATAAGAATTGAGAATGTGAGAATTGTTTGAAAACCCAACAAGCCCACCAACATGAATGTCAATTGGGGAAACACCGCTATTTCGAACAATCATTTTTGTGTTGGAAAAACAATCAGACACGCGTGAGCTTCCTGCAAGCATTCCAACAAGTCCGCCAACATAAGCTCGTTTTGAAGTGTTGACTTCAAACATTTTTTCGTCTGCATTTTTGACAAAGCATTGAGAGATTTCAGAGTTTGTCACAACTGCACATATGCCACCAAGCGCAAAACTTGTTTCCTCTGTCACAACATCAAGTGATGAAATCTCAATGTTTGAAACACCAAGATTTTTTATTGTGGCATTTTCGCACGCTCCGAACAACCCAAGTTTTTGAGTGTTTGTTCCGTCAATAACGATGTTTGAAATTGTGTATCCAGACCCGTCAAATGTGCCACGGAAAGGATTTTCTTCATTTCCGATTGGAATGAGAGTTTGTCCCTCAAAATCAATATCGCCATCAAGAATAAAATATTCGCCTCGATAATCAATTCCTGCACCAACATCGGCAGCAAGATGAACAAAATGGTCGACATTCGAAATTATATAAGGCGACTCCTCAGTTCCCGCACCGCTGAAATATGCTGAAGTTTTGAGATTTGGCTCAGCAAAAGCCTCCGTCCGAAATGACAGGAGCACCACGCTCATCACAAACAACAAAACAGGAACAACAAAAATCCAAATCTTCTTTTTCAAGACATCCCCCAAAAAATAAACTTTCACTATAAATATTAACAATATTTAAGCATTTTCGCAAACAATAAACCAATATATTTTGTGTTTGACGAGATTTTTTATTATCACCACTTGAATTTACTCAAATTATCACGCCTTAGTTTTCTCATCAAGCGCTCTTTGTCTTTTTGAATGTCAGTCTTTCCAACAACTTTTTTTGCAGGTTCTGGACGCGACATAATATAGTAGCGAAGTTCGTCCAAACAGTGGTCATCTTTCTTTTGTGGACGGTCGCCATCGCCCCACCAATAACTTTTGATTTCTTGAATGAGATTTGTGCAGTTTCGAAATATAAAAAGCCGTGCCACACCCTCTCCGTTTTTCAAATAACTTTTGACGCGGTTGATTCCTGTGAACAAGTCTTTGTTGACTTTTGGATTGGCATTAATTCCGTTTTCATAAAACAGTTCTGTCACGCTTTTGAGGCTTGCCAAAGTCTTTTGATTTGCCGCGGAGTCAATCAGTGCGTCAATATTGCCATTTGATGCGTGATGCCAACCAAGACGCGCCGAAATTTCCTTGATTTTTTCAGCGTGGTAGTGAATGTCTTTGCCTTGTGCGAAGTGTTCCGCAACAACATAGACATTTCCGTCCCAGTCAACACAATACCAATGCGCCGAAAGCGGATTATTAAGCCCTGGGTCAATCGAAATTGTGTCTTGCCACTCACTTGGCACAACAAAGGGGTCAATCACATGAATGTTTTCGTCAAATTCAGAATATACCATGCCACCGTTTCCAACAAACTTGCCAAAACGCCTGCTTTCAAGTTCTTCCGCACTCATTGACTTTGTTATTTCTTCAACCTCTTTGGGATCAAGGTAGGGATTATCCGCCCATTCCATTGTTTCATGCCAAACCTCGGGCTGGTTCTTTTGATTGAGATAAATTTCATCATAAACCCAAGTCAGCCCTTTGAGCGGCGTCATTGTGCCAAAAATATGTCCGCATCTGTCAAGCACACGCATACGACATTCTTGATATATGTCATATGGCGGCTCTTCATCAAACCAAACGAAATCAAGGCTCGTTCCTTGAAACTTTTCCCTGCCTTGATCACAACTTTTGAACCCAATCGTGCTTATTCCTCCAAACACATTGCGAATTTTTATGTAATCAATCACTCCGCCGTCCGGACTGCTCTTTGTTCCGTTCAACATTTTGATAGACACAATCCAATCCGGATTGAGATAGTGCAAAATTTTTTGCTGTGCGACATCGCGTTGCACTTGTTGACTGAGTGACACAACCCAACCGCTCACCCCATTTTTGTTTTCCTTAAACGGGTGTATTCCACGAGCGAGCCAAATTGCTTCAACTGCTCCGCATTCAGTTTTTCCGCTTCTGTTTCCACCAAACACCCAACGATTTTTCTTGGGACACTGATGAAAAAGCATTTGCTTTTGATGCACAACTTTGCCCGTGTTATATCTTTGCAACGCATTTTTATCAAATCGCCGATTTTGTTCGTTTTCAATCTCTTTTATTTTTTCAATTATTTCAATTTTTTTCAACATTTTCTCCTTCGCCACAACACGCCCAAAAAAGCAGTTTTTCGACAAAACTCCCCGTGCGTCAATTTGTTTTATGAATTAAAATTTTTTCATGACAAAAAAATCGCATTTCGCATTAGTTATTTTTGTTTTTGTGTTTTTTTGCTTTGTTGCATCAAGTTGTTGTTTGCAAAACATTTCTGCCGCAACAACTTATTATGCACGCGTAAAATATTCAAATTGTCCACTGCTCAAATCTCCGAGTGTCGACACTTCTTTTTCGAACACACATTTTCTTCTTCCTCAAACTTACTTTGTTGAAATCCTTGCAAAAGTCAGCGACGAGTTTTTTGAAGCCCAATATCTCGGCACTCGCGGCTATATCAAAAAAAGTGATGTTGACTTTGTCGCAGGCACTCCTCAAAATCCTTTTGCGAACAAAATCAGCTTCCGCGTATTCGCTCAAAATGGGCTAAACCTTCGTTCCAGTCCAAAAGAAAGTGAAGGCATCGCAAACAGACTAACGACAATTCCTTTCCTTGAAACAAATCTTCAATATATTGGTCAAATTGAGGGTGAAGAAGCAATCTCCAATCGCGGCAACATTTGGTATTATTGCAACTACTATCGTTTTGACGAAACTCTCACGGGCTATGTCTATGCAGGATATTGTGATATGTTGACAAACATAACTCAAAACACCGAACAACTTCCTGTCATTCCAGAACCAAGTTTTGAACAAACATCAGTCAAGAACGAAACATCGGACATTGGTGACGGAAGTCTCAACAAACTCAGCAAGCGTGCTCAAATTCTGGTTATTGTGTCCGTATCTCTCCCCGCCCTAATAATTTTGTATCTGCTCTTCAAGCCGACAAAAATTGTTGCCAACCTCAAAGCATCAAAAAAGTCGCCCGATGCCAAAAAGAAGAAAAAAAGGTATCGTGACGACTATTACGAAATTGAAAATTAATTAAATAATGACACTTTGTTCAACCTATGTAAATTTTGTAAAAAAATGCTGCTTGCGTCACTTTCACGCTCAAAATTTGACGCATTTTCTTCGATTTGATCAAGTTCAAACTTGGCGTAAATTTTCATAAGCCATTTTTGATCAGAAAGCATATCGTCAAGTTTCTCTTCAGAAAATCCCATCATTTTCACAACATATGCAAAAGTCTTTGTTGCGCTTTCCAACTTGCGATAATATGAGCGTCTTGGACAGCCAATTTCTGCAATAATGTCATTTGTTTTTTTGCCGTTGATATATTTCTTCACAAGAATGAGCGCCTGCTCTTTTTTCATTGAGTAAAGTGCCTTCTCAATTAGCAGCTTTGTGTTTATTAAAGCGACTTTCTTCTCTGTGTAGTCGAGTATTTTGCTCGTCACCGCCTCAGCAGATTTAAGCGAATAGATGAGGCTATCAGAACTGATTGAACCCATTGCTTCTTTTATTACCAATTTGTCAATCGCACTGACAATCCTTTCGAGATACCTATAAGCCGTAAGTATGGTTTTGCTCCATAAAATTTGTTTCATATTTTCCTCCAAATAATTTTTAAAAAACCCGAAATATGACAAACAGTTGTCAAGTTTTACCCAAATTATATTTGCCGATTTCGACAAAAGTCAACAAAATGTGACAAATATTTTTTAGTTTTGTAAAAAATGTTCTGATTTTGAAAAATAATTGGGGCTAACGAATTATTTTAATGTTTTTCGAACATATGTTCACATTCTAGCAAATCAATTATGACACAGCTTGTCAACAATAAAATTTTTGTGTCAACTTTTTTTTGCTTGTGTTTATTTACATGACATATGTTTTTGTTGTATAATGATTTTTATGAAAAAGATTTTCGTATGTTTGATTCTTTGTGCAATAGTTTTTAGCATCTTTCCACTCACCTTTTCAAGCGTGTGTGCCGAAAGTTTTGGAACAGTGAAAGTTATAACAAACTATGCAGATGTGTTTGATTCGACTCAAAATTCGGCAAACAAAATTTTTGTTGCGAAACACAAGGACAAATTTGAACTTGCACAAAATGAAGAAATTGTTGGCGAAAGCGGACAAACTTTCTACAAAATCATTTTGGATGGTTTTGAGAACGCTTTCATCAAAACACACCAAGTTCTCGTTGAGGGCGAAAAAAATGTTTCAAATCTAGTCACACCAAACGCGTATTTCAAGAAAAAAGTCACAAATGCAGATTTGTTCATAATAACAAATTCAAGGTATGAAAAGTTTTGTAACATAACGACAAACTCTTCGATTCCAATCAGAATCATTGACGGATATGACCGCCACAAGCAATACACAGAAATTCAAATTCTTATTGATGACGAGATTGTTAACGTTTATGTTGAAACAGACAAAATTCGCCCTTATGGCATTCCAATGTGGCTCAAAGTCATTTTGTATGTGCTTGGCTCGCTGGCAGTTGGTGCAATAATCACTTGGGTGACAATCCACCTCAAACGTGCAAAAAAACGACTTTTGGATTGATATTGACAAACAACAATTTATAATTTATAATTATAAAAAATCAGGAGGAAAATATGGAATATCCAAGTTTTGACATGGATGTCAAATTCAAAGATGGGTCACGTGGCACCCAAGATTTTTCTTTTTCCGATAACGACAACCAAATTGAATTTAGCAATGGTTTAAACATCACAAAAGACGAAACAGGCAAATGGAATCTTCATCTCGCTCTCGAAAACAAAGAAATGCATGCAATCGCAAAAGCAATCGCACTTCCAAATGAAATCAATTTGAATTTCGACACAGTCAAAATTCCACTCAGCAGAGTTCGCATTGCAGACAATGGCAACATTGAATTTGAGCTGGAAACAACAAAAGATCGAAGAACTGGCAACACTCGCAATTTCACAATCACTCCAAACAGCATAAAAACTTCCAGCACAGAAATTCCTTTTGAACAAAAAGGTCAAACAGTTGGAGTGAAACTTCCAAGAAACTTTGCTCAACTCTTTTTGGGCAACCACGAAGACTCAACAATCAAAAACGCATTGCCAGTTGAATTTTTCAATGTTCTCGCAGATGACAAATATAAAGATTTTTTTAAATTTGACGGAACAAACAAACATACACTTCTAAATGCAAACATTCCTCAATCCGAGAGTATTGATATCATAAACATTGACGGAAACTTCTACACACTTGTCAATTCAAAAATGATGAAAATTGAGGCAGTATCACATGTCCCACAAGAAACAAGTGGCTATCATGATTTGACATTTGTTTTCAAAAAAGGTTCCGAACATGTCGCAAGAACCTTTAAAAGAGTCAACACAACAAAAGCAGAAAACCTTGCTCAATTTATGGGAATCAGCGTTGAAGATTGGAACACAAAAAACCGTCATCTTGGAGAAGACCCTGCTCTCACAACTGCAATCCTCACAGCAAAAGAGTTTAAAGCAGCAGACAGAAGTCGTGCAAAAAATCTAACAAGTGATGGAATTGAATCTGAAGCACAACCTGAGCAATCAGAACCAGAATCCTCTTTTGACATCACGCCAGATGAAAACGACACCACAGAGCCAACTCAACCAACTCAAGCTGGACAAGATTCCGAAACTTCTCAAGAAGAAACTCAATCTGCGGAAGATGACGACACAAACAAAGATGCAGTTGACGAAACAGAATCTCAAACCACACCTGAAAATGAGTCAACCCAACCAAGCACAGACAACGAACAAAACGAGCAATCTCCCGAAAAAGAAGAACCAAGCAAAGAAGAACAAAATAACAAAAAAGACGACAAAAAAGACAATAAAAAAGAGACCTATAAATTTTCGCTCACTCCCCTTTTCTATGGAATCGGACTTTTCCTCAGTGTTTTGTCGATATTGACAGGCATGGTTTGGCTTTTGGCTCTTGGTGCGCTTTTCTTTGCGACACCAAAAATGACAGAAGGCATTGTTAACGACAAACGAACTGCCTCATATCAAGAAAGCGAAAGAATGAAAAAGTTCAAAAAATCTTTGGAAAAAACAAAAGAGAAAATCAAAGACAACCTAAAACTTCAAACCAACTTAATCAAATCAAAAGACAAAGATTTGAAACTTGCACACAAACTTCTTCGTCAAAAAACAAGACAAGTCAAAATGACAAAAGAATGGACAGATGCAACAAAAGATATGTTTGAAGACGGAAAAGTTTCAGCAAGCACAAAAGAATTGTTGGATAAATTGGAATACCCTGCAAAATCGTCTCAATTCAAAAACCATAGTGAAAAATTAAAACAATTTGATGAATTCCTAACAAGTGTTCAAAATGAAATTGAAAATCCAGATGGCAGGTTTAATGACAAACAAAAAGAAGAACTTGCTCCACTCATCAAAACAACCCTAGAAAATCTAAAAACAGCGCAAGACCTCAACTCTGAATTGTCACAAGCATCAGGCCTCGGATACGCCCTGAAAAATGAAGCAAATTTCTCAACACTAACTCCACAAAAAATGACTGCCGGACTCCAAGGACTTGGACTTGACACAAAAGATATTGTTGACGAAGAAGGCAAAAGCATTTTTGGAGAAGAGACAATCACAAAACTCAATCAACAGTTTGATGACAAATTCCAAACTTACAAAGAATATTTGGACAAAGACGGAATCTTGGAAGAAAATATTGCGAATGTTTATGAAACCATGGATAAATTCCAGTCGACAAAAGCAACAAACAATATGCAAACTCAACAACCTTAAAACAAAAAAGCCTCACAAATCGTGTGGCTTTTTTTCAACAAAAACAAAACATCATCAAAATTAATGCAACAATTTTTTGGAAACAACCCTTTTTATCATATGCGAACAACAAAACTTCTGCCAATCAATTTTATTCATATTTTTATTGACAAACGCCTCACACCCGCGTATAATAATCTTGTTTTGAAAAAATCAATTATGCGCTTGTAGCTCAATTGGATAGAGCGTTGGTCTACGGAACCAAAGGTTGGGGATTCGAACTCCTCCAGGCGCACCAAACAAGTCGGGCAGAAGTTCGACTTTTTGTTTGGAGGAGAGAGAATCCTGCAACCTTCTCGCGTCGCGGGTGAAAAACATTCGAACTCCGCTCAATCCACCAAACAAGTCGGGCGGAAGTTCGACTTTTTGTTTGGAGGAGAGAGAATCCTGCAACCTTCTCGCATTGCGGGTGAAAAACATTCGAACTCCACTCAATCCACCAAACAAGTCGGGCAGAAGTTCGACTGCTCGCTTAAAATATAAGGAGTAAAATATGTTTTGGTATAAATTGTCAGACCAAGAAAAAAAGAATCTTCTTGTTCATTCAATGGAAATTCTGTCTGGTTATTCAAGTGAATATATTTTGAAACATGCAAAAATTTCGACCAAAAATATTGCATCTGACGAAAATGGAAAATCAATAAAAATTGAACTTGTTGATGGTGAACCAAAACACCCATATAGTGTTGTCATCTGTGAATATGAAACATTTGCCAGCATGAATTATTCACCCTCAAATGATGAACAAATCAAAACACAAATAAACAAACAAATTGAAGTTAGAAAAATGGTATATGGTTATTTGGAATCAAAATTTCCAGGATACGCAGAAAATTATTACAAGGTTCACAAAAAGCAAAATGCAATAGATTTCAAAGAGCAATGGGAAAGTGCTGAATATGAGGACGACGAATTCAAAGAATATATTCTTGATCAGTATGAAGAAATCAAGCAAGACCTAAAAGATAAAGTAAAAACTTATTTCCCAAACAAATTTTGCAACTGCTCCGATCAACCACATAAATAAAAAACACCAATATGGTGTTTTTTTGTATAAATTTCAAATTTTGTTTTTATCAAAATTTCGAGCAGCAATTTCAATGTCTTTTTTGATGCTTTTATCTTTGAGAGTATCTCGCTTGTCATATAGTTTCTTGCCCTTTGCAAGTGCAATTTCGACCTTGACGAGACCATTTTCAAAATACATCTTGGTTGGAACACAAGAATAACCTTTTTCACGCATTTTTTGCGTGAGTTTTGTGATTTCGCCTCGATTTAGGAGCAGTTTTCTTGAACGTCTTGAATCTGGCGTGAAGCTTGAAGACTTTTCATATGGTTTGATATAACAATTTTTGAGAAACACCTCTCCGTCTTTTATAAACACAAAAGAATCATCGAGACTCGCATGACCCGATCTCAACGACTTCACTTCGCTTCCTTCAAGCACAACACCCGCTTGAATAAAGTCTGAAAGGAAATAATTAAATCCTGCTTTCTTGTTATTTGTAATAAGTTTCATGCCACCAATTTAGCATAGTTTTGCAATTTCGTCAATAAAAAAGCATACGACAACTTTGTGTATGCTTTGTTAAAACAATATTTTCAATTTAGTCAAATCTTTGTCCAGGAGTCAAGTCATTGAGTTTGTGCATTTGCGTTGATTTGTTGTTTGAGCGCTTTTGAGAATATTTTTTGTGATGTTTGTCATATTCATCTCTTGCGTCTTTTCGTTCCTGCATTCTTGGTTTTTGAACAACTTCGTTCTCTTTTGGGCACACTTCAATGCCTTTAAGTTTTTTGTTGTTCTTTCTGAACTCAACATAACTATCTTTTTTGAGGTGATGAACATATGAGAAATCAATTTCGCGGTCCTGCATATTTACAGAATGAAGTTTGACTTTGAGCTTGTCGCCAATTCCAAATTTTGTTGAAGAACCAACAAGAAGGCGTCTTTCATCGTTATAAATAAAGCGTTTGTCTGACATATGTTCAAGGCGAATAAGTCCCTCGATTGCTGAATTTGGTTTACGAACATAAACGCCATATTCTTTCACATCTGAAACAACAACTTCGAATTCTTGACCAATTTTGTCACGCATATATTCACAGCACCAAAGGTCGTCAACTTCACGTTCAACTTTTGCAGCATTTTGTTCTGTTAAACTTGATTGACCTGAAGCCTCATAAACAAAACTTTCGAGTCTGTCAAAGTCTTGTTCGCCAATTTTATGATTAAAATAAGCTTTCATAATTCTGTGGATTGAAAGATCTGGATAACGTCTGATTGGAGAAGTGAAATGTGTATAATATTTGAGTCCAAGACCAAAGTGACCCAGACATTGAGGCGAATAAATGGCTTTTGGCATTGCACGAAGAATCATTGAATTGATTGCTTGATTGACGATTGGGTCGTCAGAACAATTAAGCACTTGTTCAAGAAATTTGTTGTCAATTGACTTTGGAATATCAAAACTCTTTGGACAACAGTTCTTGATGACTTTGAGTGCATCTTGAATTTTTGCCTCGTCTGGATGTTCATGCACACGATAAACAAATGGAATATTAAGAAGTTTAAACTTCTTTGCAACTGTTTTGTTTGCAGCAATCATAAAGTTTTCAATGAGTTTGTGGGCTTCATTTTGATGACGCTCCAAAACATCAACAACATGGCTGTTTTCGTCAAACACAAACTTTGGTTCTGGAAGGTCAAGGTCAAGACTGCCATCTTGTTTTGATTTTGCAGAAAGAATTTTTGAATATTTGTTCATCAAAAGCAATGTATCTTTTATGTCTGAAAGTCGTTTTGAGTCCTCTTCATCGCCTTGCAAAACATTATACACTTCATCATAGTTGAGTCTGTGGCAAGTGTTGATAACGCTCTCGCAAACATAGGTGTTGTCCCCTTCAACAATCTCACCGTCTGGTGCAATTTCCATCATGCAAGAAAGTGTCAATTTGTCGGTGTGGGGATTGAGTGAGCAAAGATCATTTGAAAGCACTTCTGGGAGCATCGGAATGACCGCTCGAATTTTTGAATTTTCAAGATTGTCTGGTGCTGGAAAATACACACTTGTTCCACGCGCAAATGCTTCTCTGTCAAGCGGACTGCCGCGTTTGACATATTCTCCAACATCGGCGATATGAACGCCAAGTTGAACATTGCCGTTGTCAAGTTTTGTCATTGAAATTGCGTCGTCAAGGTCGCGCGCATCTTTTCCATCAATCGTGAATGTTTGAAGTTTTCGGAAATCTTTTCTCCCTTTGATTTGTTCCGCAGTTGGTCTTTGAAGTTTTTTGCAATAATCCAAAACTTCTTGTGGGAACTCTTCAATCAAATCATGACCACGAACAATTGACAAAACATACGCGTCAATCGAGTCCGCTGGTCCCAAGTTTTCAATCACTTCACCCGTGAAATATGCACCTGCAAAAAGCGGTTGATTAAGAAGTTTAACAACAATTTTATCTCCATCATTTGCTGCGATTTTTGAAACACCACTTTCCAAAATAACTTTTGCCGAAAATCTGTCGTCATCTGGTTCAACAACAGCATATCCATCGCCTCTGTAATATGTCCCAACAACCTGTTTGTTGCCACGCTCAACAATTCGCTCGACCTCTGCCTCAATTTTGCCGGTCCTAGAACTGTCAATTGGTCGAATAACAACCCTGTCACGATTAACCGCTCCACCAAGATTATCGCGAGCGATAAAATAATCTTTTTCGCCAGGCACTCGGCAGAATGCATAGCCGTTTCGATTTCCAATAATAACACCCTCTTTTGCCTCGGTCGAAAATTTGGTTCTCGGTGTCATTTTGTTTTGAATATCAACCTTGATTTCTCCAGTTGAAATCATGTTGCGAATAATGCGTTTGATTTCTTTTTTCGATTCTTTTGTCTTTCTCGCAATAAGATTAACAAATTCATCTCCTCTAATATATTCTTTGTCTTCACTTAGTGTTTTAAGTATTGTTTCGTCAATTGTCATAAATTTTCCTTTTAATCCCCAATTCAAATAAAAAAGATGGCAAAAAACCATCAATTCTAAACTGTTGGATTGTAAATCAACATTGTCACAAAAAACATTATAATGCAAAAAGCAATAACTGATGCAGTCACAATTGTCCAAATTTTGAGTCTTCCATTGCGAGTTTTGCCTTTGTTGCTTGCATAATAACTTTCTTGACCATTGATTGCTTCAATCCCATTGCCCTCTGAGTTTGATTGCATAAGGGTCGTCACAATGAGAGAAATTGAGCAAACTGCAATAATTCCAAGCAAAACTCCGCGAATGATTGGGAACGATGCTGAAACCCATTGTGGAACTAATTTTTCAAGCAAAATTGATGTCATTTCTATCTCCTTTTATGCTATGCATAAGAATACTGTCACTGCAACCAATATCGCGAGTCCGATTATTGGAAGAAAAGCAAGTTTGATTTTGTCTTTGTTATAGAACATTTTAACCGTATAGCGAAAACCCAAACATATGCAAATTGTCAACACTCCAACCAACAACCATCGAAGTGTTTGTGGCATATCGCGAACCCAATTCAAAATGTCCTTAAAAAATTCTTTCAAATCTTTCTCCTAGTGAGCTAATTCAATACAAGTATATATTATACCCCGCTTATTGTCAACAAAAAACAAAATTTTACCATCTCAAAATTATTATTCCAAACCCACATTTTCAAATTAACCAGTCACAAACACTCCACCACTCTTTTTTCTGATATTTTTCACCTTCCAACCGCCCCACAGTCACAAATCTCACCAAACCCCATATCAAAAAATAAGCCATTCCCACAAAACATAATATGTGTTAAATATTGCCAACTTTTTATTGACAAAATCTCGCATATAAACTAAACTAGTTTCCGTTTGACAAGTCTTGCCAACACAAAAAAACAATTTACTCAAACCAAAGCATTCTTTATTCAAACAAATCGTCAACCATTTGGTTCGTGCTGGTGTGGCTCAGCGGTAGAGCACCACCTTGGTAAGGTGGGGGTCACGGGTCCGATTCCCGTCACCAGCTCCATTAAACAAAAGTCGCTAAAACGCCGATAAATAAAGGCTTTTAGCGATTTTTTATTTGCAAATTTTTAGGGCACGACTCTCTTCAAAAAATACATTAAGTACACAAAATTGTCATTTTAGGTACACAAAAATCGCATAAAAAAAGACCGAAAATTGAGTTCATCAACTTTCGGTCTAATTCTCTCTAAAACTGCCCAAAACTACTACATTAGGTACATTTAGGTACACGATTTAATCCGTTTTTTTCTTTCTCGCAGCTTCGAATTTTGCAATCATTGTCGGATTATCTTTTGTTAATTTTTTTATTGAAAGGTCTTCAACTTTATTATTCGCCAATCTTAATTGATTTTGCGATCCTAGCAAGGCTTCTTTTATTTTGTTTAAATGATCGATAGATTTATCTATTTCATCAATGGCCATTGCAAATTTTTTAGTAGCCAGTTCGTAATTTCTACCAAATTGATTTTTAAAGTCTGTCATTTGTTCTTCAAAATTTGAAATGTCGATATTTTGACTTTTTAGTTCAATTAATTGCTTTTGATATTGAGCGCTATTTAATGATATATTCTTAAGTAAAGTTAAAAGTGGGATAAAAAATTGAGGTCGAATAACATACATTTTGTCATATTTATATGATACATCAACTATGCCTTGATTATACAGTTCATTATCTCTCTCAAGAAGAGATACTAGTACAGCATATTCACATTTTTTTTCTTTTCTATCCTTATCTAACTCTTTAAAGAAATCCTCGTTTTTATGTTTTGTTGCCGTCTCATCATTTTCATTTTTCATTTCAAACATAACAGATATAAATTCTATTTTTTCATCTGTATAATCTCTATAAATATAATCACCTTTACTACCTGTCTTTACGTCATTATCTTTTTCGAAATAAGCATTTTTAAATGCTGTAGCCCTTAATCTATTAAATTCAATTTGGCAATGCTGTTCAAGAGTTTCTCCAACCATTTTTGTCGATTGTCGAGCTTTTAAATCTTTATAATACGCAATTTCATCATCCTTT
>ERZ780149.850-NODE-850-length-37387-cov-29.484276_pt1 | contig 37387 bp, 21 predicted proteins | sample MGYA00511367_ERZ780149 | MGnify/ENA primary metagenome ERZ780149 (study PRJEB29588, sample SAMEA2153852) | human gut metagenome | biome: human gut; feature: human-associated habitat; material: faeces | place: Denmark | collected 2008/2010 ... | reverse complement strand
CACCAGAGGCGCCGCCTCTGGACTCCGCAAGGGGCATTGCCCCTTGACCCTTTTTTCGGCGCCCGGCTTGGTCGCTTTTCCCCTACTCCGCTTTTATGCGGCTTTAGGCGCGCGCCATCGCCCCATCCAAAATCTCCATCCCCTGTTCCTCCTGGAACTGATTCGTATACAGCTGATAATAATACCCCTGTTTCGCAATCAGCTGCTGATGCGTCCCATCTTCCGTAATCTTGCCATTCTGAATCACCAGAATCCGATCCGCCGAGCGAATCGTAGAGAGTCGATGCGCAATGATGAAGCTCGTCCGCCCTGCCAGCACCTTCTGAATCGCGTGCTGAATCAGCTGTTCCGTCTCCGTATCAACCGAGGACGTGGCCTCGTCCAGCACGAAAATAGACGGGTTCGTCAGAATCGCGCGGGCAAAGGAAATCAGCTGCTTCTGCCCGGTGGAGAGGCGGTTGCCGCCCTCGCCAACGTCCGCCTGATAACCATCCTTCATGTTGCGGATGAAGGGTTCCGCGCCGACCATGCGGGCGGCTTCCGCCACTTCCTCGTCGGTGGCATCTGGGCGGCCGTAGCGGATGTTATCCGCGACCGTGCCGGAGAAAAGGTGCGGCGACTGCAGGACGTAGCCGAGGTTGGACTGAAGCCACAGCTGACTGCGCGTGCGGTAATCCGCGCCGTCGATGAGGATTTTGCCCTCCGTCGGCTCATAGAAGCGGCAGACGAGGTTGACGATGGTGGACTTGCCGCTGCCGGTTTCGCCGACAAGGGCAATGGTCTGCCCGTGCTGGATGTGCAGGTTGAAGTGTTCCAGCACCTTTTCGCCCTCTTTGTAGCGGAAGGTGACGTCCTCGAAGTCAATGTCGCCGATGAGCTTGGGCCAGTTTTCGGTCTTGGGGTGGAAATTGTCGCCGTATTGCGCCACCACTTCGGGAGAATCCACAATATCGGGTTCCGTTTCCAGCAGGCTGATGACGCGCTCCGCCGCCGCCTGTGCGGATTGCAGTTCCGCGAAGATGCGGGCAATATCGCGCACGGGCTGGAAGAAGCTGACGGTGTAGTTGATGAACATGGTCAGCGTGCCGACGGTCATAGCGACGCCGAAAACGTGCGTACCGCCGATGACGCTGTTGCCGCCCTGCCAGAGCGCATACGCCGTCGCCAAAGACCCCAGCGACACGACGATGGGCAGAAAGAGGTTCGACAGCGTCGCCGCGCGGATGGACGCGGAACGCATGGAGGCAGAAACCGTCTCGAATTCCTGGATGTTCAGTTCTTCGCGCACAAGGGTTTTCGTCGTCTTTGCGCCGTTGATGCCCTCATTGAAGCCCGCGGTAATCTGGCTGTTGTTCTTGCGCACCTGACGATACGCCGCGAGAATCGCCTTCTGGAACTTCCAGCTGATGACGGCCAGCGGCGGCAGCACCAGCATGACGATCAGCCCCAGCCGCCAGTTGATGGTCAGCATCCGCACGGCGCAGGCAACCAGATACACCGCGCCCCAGCACAAGTCCACCAGCGACCAGCCGATGGTGTCCGCAAGGCGCTGCGTGTCGTTAGTCAGGCGGGACATGAGGTATCCTACGGGCATCCGGTCGTAATAGGAGAAGGGCAGTTCCTGCAGTTTCTGGAAACCGAGCTTGCGAATCAGGTAGCACGTTCCGGTTTCGACAATGCCGCACTGCCGCAGAAAGCCGAAAATTGTTCCGACCTGCACCGCCGTCAGCAGCGCATACGCCACGACAAACCCAACCAGCCCAGCCGTGCTGTGGTTGGCAATGAACACGTCAATCGCGTAGGCATTCATGTTCGGCATAATCACGTCGATGATTGCAGAAACCGCCATGAAAAGCACAACCGCAATCAGGTTCTTGTGGTACGGCTTTGCAACCTTGATGAGCTTGCGCCACAGGGAGAGATCAAATCGTTTGGTATAATCCTGTTCCTGAAAGGACTGCATATCAGTTCACCCCTTCCGCCGCCTTGGCCTGCGTCAGTTCTTCCTCCAAGGCGTTCTGGATGTTGTTGATGCGCTGGTACAGGCCCGGCTGGCTGCACAACTCAGCGTGCGTGCCCTGCTGCGTAATCTGCCCGTTTTCCAGCACGAGGATGAGGTCAGCCTGCGAGAGCGTCGTCACGCGGTGGCTGATGATGAGGGTGGTCACGTCCTTCTGCTCGTGGCGGAGGGCAGCGCGAATCTGCGCGTCCGTCTCGGTATCCACGGCGGAAAGGGAGTCGTCGAAGATGAGGATGTTGTTGTCCTTGAGCAGTGTGCGCGCAATGGCGATTCGCTGCTTCTGTCCGCCGGAGAGTGTCACGCCGCGTTCGCCCACGACCGTCTCCCAGCCCTTATCTGCCTTGGCGATGAAGCCGGATGCGCTGGCGATATCCGCCGCGTGCTCAATGCGTTCCGCCTCCTGCTCCGGCGCGGTGATGCCCACGTTCTCCCGGATGGACTTGGAGTACAGGAACGGCTCCTGCAGAATCAGACCGACGTGTGCGCGCAGATATTTGCGGTCAATCTGCTGAATATCCACGCCGCCGATGGTGATTTTGCCGCCCGTGGGCGTATACAGCCGCTGCAGCAGGTACATCATGGTGGATTTGCCGCTGCCCGTGCCGCCCAGCACTGCCGCCGTCTTTCCAGCGGGGATGGTGAAGGACACGTCGCGCAGCACCGGCACGTTGTCATCCGGATAAGCGAAGGACACATGGTCAAACACAATATCGCCGTGCAGGTCGGGCTTCAGGGCGTTCGGCTCATCCGGCTCGGCTTCCTCGTGCAGAATCGCCTGCACGCGCTTCATGGACACCATCGCTTTGCCCGCGTCGGACAGGGTGCGGCCCAGCTGACGAATCGGGAAGAGCAGCATCCCCAGCGTGGAGGTGAAAACAATCAGCGTACCGACGGTAATCCAGCCGTTACAGGCGTAGATGATGCAGACCACCAGTGTCAGCAGCGTCTGCGTCATGCTGATGGCATCGCCGCCGCCCCAGTAGATGGCGAGCAGTTCATTCAGGCGGAGGTTCTTTTTGCGCAAATCGTTGTTCACGCGGTCGAACTTCTCCACCTCGCGCTCCTGCTGTCCGAAGGCGCGCACGACGCGAACGCCGGAGAGGTTCTCCTGCAAAACGGCGTTCAGCACACCGTCCGCTTCGTCCGCCACCTCAAAGGACTTATGCACCATCTTGAAGAACCACGTCGCGAAGCAGAACAAAGGCGGCACAAGAATCAGGCTGTAGAGCGTAATCGGCACGGAGCGCGGCAGCAGGATGCTCATGGCGATAACGACCATCAGCACCGTGTTGACGACTTCCATCACCTGAACCGCCAGAAAGCGGCGAATCGTATCCACGTCAGATGTGCAGCGCTGAATCAGCTCGCCCGCCTGCGCTTTAACGTGGTACGCAAACGGCAAGTGCTGCAAGTGGCGGTAGAGGTCATTGCGCAGTTTTCGGGCGATATTTTCACTCGCAATCGCGGAGGAACGCCCCTTAATGAACGTGAACACGCCGTTGACGATGTTCATCAGGATGAGCGCCAGCGCGGGAATCCACAGATTTTGGCGGAGGAAATCGCGTCCGCCGAGGGCGTTAATCGGGTTCATGAGGAAATCCGGCATTGTGAACGGTTCGCTGCCCAGTATGCTGTCCACGATTTCGGAGAGCAGCAGCGGCGTTAAAAAGCCGATGATGACCATCATGATGGTCGCAATGAGTGCCCAGAGGAAATGCGTCCAGTTCTGCCCGATGAGGGAGAGCATTGCGCCGAACGGGGTCTGTTTCTTCTTTGGTTTCGTTGTGGTGCGCTGCGTAGGAAATCACTCCTTTCAAGAGAGACAAAGTGGTTGATGACTCATAACTGCCCATTGTATGCTTTTTTCGAAAAGGGTACGAAAAAAGCACCATCCGTCTGAATGCAAACGGCTGGTGCTGCACACAAAACGCATGGTAACAGGAAAAGAGCGTGGAATTTTCCTATTACGGGCGCATATGGGCAGAAAGAGCCGTCGCAGTCAGTCCATTGGCACGGGATACAAGGGTTAGAATCATCATGGTCATTGCGAGGGCCTCCTTTCTGCATAATTTTGATTTTGTTGTGCTTCTCGCAAGCACGCAAGAAACAGTGTAGTCGAAAGTCAAGGTTTTGTCAAGGGGCAAATGGCGGTTTTTTCAAATATTCATCCCATCTTGCGCAGGATTCCCGTTTTCCCAGTCCCAAACCGCCTTTTCAATCAAGTCGGCAGCATTGGCGCAGCCGTGTTCATTGCGCAGGGCCTCCCCGATGCACGCCGCGTTGCGCGTGTATTCCGGGTTGCTGATGAGTGCGCGCAAGCCCTCCGCCAGATTCTCTGCCGTCAGCTTATCGCGCGGAATCGCTTTCGGCCCGCACCCGGCAGCGTACACCCGCTCCGCCCAGAACGGCTGATCGCCGCCGAACGGCACGACGAGCGTCGGCAGTGCATGGCGCAGGCTGGTTGCGGTCGTCCCCGCGCCGCCGTGATGCACCGCCCCTGCCATATGCGGGAACAGCCAGTCATGCGGCACACTTTTCACATAGAAGATGTTCGCATCTTTTGTCTTTGCTTCCTGCTGACCCCAGCCCAGTGCCACCACCGCCCGCACGCCGGACAATTTCACCGCCTGCCGGATGATTTCCGCCAGTTCACCCATGTCGCCCGACACCATCGACCCAAAGCCGATGTACACCGGCTCGTCGCCCGCGCGCAGGAACTCCGCCAGCGCCGGGTCAGGCGTGTAGTCCACCGGGCGCTCATCCCACCAGAAACCGGACATGTGGATGTTGTCCGCCCAATCCTCCGGGCGCGGCACAAGCGTCGGGCTCATGGCGTAAATCACGGGCACTTGCTTGCCCTTCACGTCATAATCCGGTCTCAAGCGGACGCGGCGCTTTGCCATGTCGTTCTCCTTGCGCCAATCCGAGAGGTAGCGGTGCTCCAGCGCCGAAATCAGCAGATACCCGATGCGGTAGCTCAGCACATTCCACCACTTGCCGAGCTTGCGGAACGGCGCGGATGAAATTGGCATATCCTTGCACGGATCCATCGGGAAATACTGCGTCTGGATGCACGGAATATCGTACTTCTCCGCAATCGAATAGAACATCGTCCCGAAGAACGTGCAGACGATGGCTTCCGCGCCCTCCGCGCAGTGCAGCAAATCATCCAGCAGCATCGGCGCAATATCGCGGATACCCTTCTCAAACTCCTTCAAGTACCGCACGCCCACCGCGTCCGGCTGGAGCAGCCGCCCCATCATATCCACCACGTCGCCGGAAATGGGATAGAAGGACATTCCCGCTTCCTCAATCATGCCCTGAAACGGCCCAAACGCCGCAATCGTCACCTCATGCCCCCGCTCGTGAAGCTCCCGTCCCAGCAGCATGTACGGCCGCACGTCGCCCGTCGAGCCGAGCGTTATCATTGTGATTTTCATCATTACCTCCAATGATTTCGAGATAAGTTAAAGGTATACAAACTAAAAAACTAACAATAAAATTCAAGTATGGAGGTGTGCGCTGCGAAGGGGTCAAGGGGGCGACCGCAGACTTCGTCTGTTTCCATTGCCCCCTTGTCGCCTCCGCAGAGGCGAAACCCCTGCAACAATAAAATTCAAGTATGTAGAAGAAACCAAAAGCGCCATCAAGCGCGCTTGCTTCCCGTCGCACACGGGTCATACCACCCCGCAGGAACTTTCACCCGGAAGCCCTCGAATGCGCTTTCCGCATCCGCCTTCACCACGCAGTGCGGCGTATACACATGCCGCATCCCATCCTGCATCCGTGCCATGCACCACTGCGCCAAATCAACTGCCAACGATTCACCCTCCGCCAGCGGCACAAATGCATCCCGCCGCACCAAAAAGCACATTGGCGAAACCGCCGTGACATTGTAGCTGGTTCGGTTCATGCCGTGCCATCCGCCCGCTGAGACTGGCAAGCCGCGATTCCGCGACCACACTGTGCCGTCCGGCAGAATGTCGTATCCGGCATGAAGCACCCGATTGCGCGCATCCGCCACCAGCGGCGTCACCGCGCACACATCCGGGCGCTGGGCGTACATCATCATCTCCCGCAGACCGTCCGCATCAGGTGCCGCCGTGTCCCCCCACAGGAACATCAGCATGTCTGCCGACGCATCCGCCGCCAAGCGGTTCACATCCGCAGCGGACGCATCCCGCGCAAGCCGCAATGCCGCGACGGTAAAATCCCCCACATCATACCGCAGCCGCAGCACACCGTCCTCCACCCGGCACGTTCCCGGAAACCCGTTGCGTCGCATACTCTCTTCCACCGCCCGCGCCGCCGCGTCCAGGCAGACTGCCAATTTCGTGTGGCTCATCGACCCCCGCAGCGTCCGCCAGTGGTACAGCACGCGCGGAATGTGGATGACGCCGTCCGCCCGCTCGCACGCACGGAGCATCAAATCGTGATCCTGCGACCCGTCGAATGCCGGTCGCAATCCGCCGATGGCATCCAGCAGCGTCCGCCGAATCACCGACAAATGGCAGATATAGTTGCCGGAGCGCAGGTTGTCCGGGCAGAAATCCGGCTTGCGGTGCGCATCAACATGAATCGCGCCGTGGGTGGTCAGCTTATCTTCATCGGTGTAGAGCACGTCGGGATGGTGCGCGTCGATGGCTTCCGCAATCCGCCAGAGCGCATCCGGCGCAAGCACATCGTCGTGGTCGCACAGGGCGATATACTCCCCTGCCGCCATTTTAATCGCGCGGTTCGTGTTGCCGGATATGCCCGCGTTTTCCGCCCCAAACGCGACGCGGAATCGGCTGTCCCGCACGGCAATTGCCTCCAGCGCCCTGCGCGTTTCGGCGGACGTGCTGCCGCCATCGTACAGGCAGGCTTCCCACGCGCCGTGCGTCTGGGCAAGCAGCGAATCCGCCAGCGCGCGGAGGAATTTCGGGCGCGTGTTGAACACGGGGACGACGACGCTGATGCGCACATCCGGGAAGGGGTGCGCGCGCTGGGTCGCCAGTTCGCGCTTGGATGCTTTCTCCCGCCGGAATCGCCATTCGTCCCGCAGCAGCACCCGTGCCGCCAGCATTTCGCCCGCGCGGCGCAGCGTGTACCCCGCGCCGTGCATCCGCACATACGCCCGAACCCGTTCCGCCCACTGCACATGCGTCCCTCCCGCCGACTTTCCTGCCCTCATCATACCATGCGCCGCGGGTTTTGTAAAGCACCGGGCAATTTTCTGCCAATTCGGCACATTTTTCGCAAAACCGCTTGACAAACGCCCGAAAAAGTGCTAAACTAAATCTCGTTCCGGCAATCCCGGACGAAACGCATAGGGGCATGGTGTAATGGTAACACGTGGGTCTCCAAAACCTTTGTTGAGGGTTCGAGTCCTTCTGCCCCTGCCAGAAAAGAGCCAGTTTCGTGAGAAGCTGGCTCTTTTTTTAATTTCTAATCTTTTAATAAGTTCTGCATTAATAAAAATTCCCCCGATATGTCACGAGGGAAATCGAACTATTTCAACAATGTGAATATCAGTTAATCTTGACTGGAACAACACGTTACAACAACAAATAAGTTATTCCGCCAAGTACATATGCGATAACGTCATAGACATCACTAACTCCTTGATGCAAGAAGAAAGGCGCAACGTACTCCCAGAATATTCCGCATATTAGCGTTATTGTGACTGCCATCGAAACCGTATCCACTCGATAATGACGATATTTGCTATGCTCTAAAATCAAATTGATATACGCGATTATGAAAATTCCTCCTAAAAAATCATTAAAATGACATTTTAAGATGTACGATATTGCGGGTATAACAACGACATTTTTCAAGTAAAAACGATTCAGTGCATATAGGAATAGGACGCAAACAATTTTACTGATATCACCCATCCTTTTGAATTTATTCATTAAGCGAATGATAGTATGAGCACTGCCACGATGATTGCGCCAACAACGCCCAAGAACCCCATGCCACCATTGTTCGGATTAGACATTATTTTCCCTCCTTGTCATTGTTTTCAATAGTATTTCCGTTAAAAAACAGTAATTTCATTCTGCTCTTTATCGTCATATTTCACCATTTATCTTGTTTTCTGTGTTTCTTCCCCCCAATGCAGTTTTACTCACAAATACATATTTTATAGTACAGTCCACCGCCTCCTTATAATATACTGCTTTTATTTTACCCCTCTCCTGAAAAAAGTCAAGTGTTTTCTTGAAGAATTATATATTTCTGACATTTCTAACAAAAGCATGGCAAATTGTTGTGTATCTTCACAACGACTTTCGTTTCGGCGTGTAACCACATTTCAGAAAATCGGTTTTTTCTGAAATCAGCTGCCTCAAATCCCCCCTCCAAATTTCAAATTCGCACAGAAAACGCGCCCGCCGACCTTCCGACGAGCGCGTTTATACTATTTGGGGCTCTACTCCCGAATTCAGTGCAGGACTTGCTGGACACCACAGTTATCACATTTACACAAATGAGGCGGTCAGCCGCCGAGTTGTGCGGTGTTGCTTTAAATTACTTCTTATTCTTCTGCTCCACCATCGCCTTGACCTTCAGCGGCAGACCGAGCAGGTTGATGAAGCCCGCGGAATCCTTGTGGCTGTACAGGTCGTGGCTGTCGCCGAATGTAGCGATTTCCTCCATGTACAGGCTGTTCGGCGACTTCACGCCCGCATTGATGCAGTTGCCCTTGTACAGCTTCAGCTTCACCGTGCCGTTGACCGCCTGCTGTGTGCTGTCCACAAACGCGGAGAGCGCCTCGCGCAGGGGCGTGTACCACATGCCGTCGTACACCAGCTCCGCGAACTTGCTCGCGACCAGCTCCTTGTAGTGGCTGGTGGCGCGGTCAAGCGTGATGGATTCGAGGATGCCGTGCGCGGCGTAGAGCATCGTTCCGCCGGGGGTTTCGTACACGCCGCGGGACTTCATGCCCACCAGACGGTTCTCCACCAAATCCGCGCAGCCGACACCGTTGCGGCCCGCGATTTCGTTCGCCTTCGTCAGCAAATCCACCGCGTCCAGCTTTTCGCCGTTGATGGCAACCGGCACGCCCTTCTCGAAGTCCACCGTGACGTATTCGGGCTGATCAGGCGCCTTTTCGGGCGTGACCATCGTCAGCAGCAGGTCTTCCGGCGGCTCGTTCCACGGATCTTCCAAATCCGCGCCCTCGTGGCTGATGTGCCAGATGTTGCGGTCCATCGAATACGGGCGATCCTTCTTGACCGGGACGGGGATGCCGCGCTTTTCGGCGTAGTCAATTTCCTCCTCGCGGGTCTTGATGTCCCAGATGCGCCACGGCGCGATAATCTGCATGTTCGGATCGAACGCCTTGATGGTCAGCTCGAAGCGGACTTGGTCGTTGCCCTTGCCGGTGCAGCCGTGGCAGATGGCAGTGCAGTTCTCCTTGTGAGCGATTTCGACGAGGCGCTTGGCAATCAGCGGCCGTGCGAAGGACGTGCCCAGCAGGTACTTGCCCTCGTAGACCGCGCCCGCCTTGAGCGTCGGCCAAATGAAGTCCTCGACGAACTCCTTGCGCAGGTCTTCGATGTACAGCTTTTCAGCGCCGCACTTTTTCGCCTTCTCGTGGAGGGGCTCCAGCTCTTCGCCCTGCCCGACGTCGCCCGCAACGCAGACCACGTCGCAGTCATAATTTTCCTTCAGCCATGGCACGATAATCGAGGTATCCAGACCCCCGGAATAAGCCAGCAATACGCGCATCTTCGCCATAACAATCGACTCCTTTATCTTCATCCTGATTCTCATCATTTTTGTGTCCGTCTGCCGGACAAGATGGATTATACACCAAGATGAATAAAAATGCAATAGGTCTGCATAAATTTTCTCGGATTTTTTTTCGGAGGGATGATGCAGTGCCTGAATTGCTACCTATTTATATGATGATGGCTTATGCCGCGCGAACTTCCTCCGCCTGATTGCGGCGCGGGGACGTTGCTCCGACGCTCCCCAAATAGCGAATCCGCGTTCTTGCCCTCTTCGTCCATTTATCCACCATTTCATTCATTTTGTTCCGAAAACGTATTAAATTGTGAAAAAAATATCGTTAAAATCGTGTCAGCCACTTGACAAGAGCTTAACAATCTGATACACTGTTCTCGTCACCCCGACAAACACCGACATTCCCCGTTCGCGGGCGCATCCCCGCAGGACGGATGAAGCATAAGGAGAGAGTATCATGGCGAAAGAGTATCCGATCGTCGATAACGTGGAGAGCTTCGAGGCGGCCCTCGCCCGCGTACGCGCGGCACAGAAGGTCTATGCGACCTACACGCAGGAGCAGGTGGACAAGATTTTCAAGGCAGCTGCCCTCGCCGCGAACAACATGCGCATCCCGCTGGCGAAGATGGCGGTGGAAGAAACTGGCATGGGCGTGGTGGAAGATAAGGTCATCAAGAACCACTACGCCGCTGAATACATCTACAACGCCTACAAGGACACGCAGACCGTCGGCGTGCTGGAGCGCGACGAAGCATTCGGCATGATGAAGGTTGCAGAACCTATCGGCGTTGTCGCGGCGGTCATCCCGACCACCAACCCCACATCTACCGCCATTTTCAAGACGCTGATTTGCCTCAAGACCCGCAACGGCATCATCATCTCTCCCCATCCGCGCGCGAAGAAGTCCACCATCGCCGCCGCAAAGGTTGTGCTGGAAGCCGCTGTGGCTGCCGGCGCGCCCGAAGACATCATCTCGTGGGTCGATGTTCCCTCGCTGGAGCTGACCAACATGGCGATGAAGGAAGCTGACATCATCCTCGCCACCGGCGGCCCCGGCATGGTCAAGGCGGCATACTCCTCCGGCAAGCCTGCCCTGGGCGTCGGCGCTGGCAACACGCCCGCGATTATCGACAAATCCGCTGACGTGAAGGTGGCCGTCAACTCCATCCTGCACTCCAAGACGTTCGACAACGGCATGATCTGCGCGTCCGAACAGTCCACCATCGTACTGGACAGCATCTACGACGCGGTGAAGGCGGAGTTCGCCAAGCGCGGCGCGTACTTTCTCGAAGGCGAAGAGCTGGACAAGGTGCGCAAGACCATCATCATCAACGGCGCGCTGAATGCCAAGATTGTCGGTCAGAAGGCGCACACCATTGCCAAGCTCGCAGGCGTGGACGTGCCGGAAACCGCCAAGGTGCTGATTGGCGAAGTCGAATCCGTGGATATTTCTGAAGAGTTCGCGCATGAGAAGCTCTCTCCCGTGCTGGCGATGTACCGCGCCAAGGACATCGACGATGCGTTCGACAAGGCGGAACACCTGATTGCTGACGGCGGCTACGGCCACACCTCTTCTATCTACTTGAACGCCGTCACCCGCAAGGATTTGATTGACCGCTTCGCCGCGCGCATGAAGACCTGCCGTATTCTCGTCAACACGCCTTCCTCTCAGGGCGGCATCGGCGACCTGTACAACTTCATGCTGCGTCCGTCGCTGACGCTGGGCTGCGGCTCGTGGGGCGGCAACTCCGTCTCTGAGAACGTCGGCGTCAAGCACCTGCTGAACGTCAAGACTGTTGCCATCCGGAGGGAGAATATGCTGTGGTTCCGTGCGCCTGAAAAGGTCTACCTCAAGAAGGGTTGCCTGCCTGTCGCCCTGAATGAACTCAAGGCAGTTATGGGCAAGAAGCGCTGCTTCATCGTCACCGACGCGTTCCTGTTCAAATCCGGCTTCACCAAGGCGATTACCGACAAGCTGGATGAGCTGGGCATCGTCCACACCACGTTCTACGATGTTGCGCCCGACCCGTCCCTCGCCTGCGCAAAGGAAGGCGCCAAGGCGATGACTTCCTTCCAGCCGGACTGCATTATCGCCATCGGCGGCGGTTCCGCAATGGACGCCGGCAAGATTATGTGGGTCATGTACGAGCATCCGGAAGTGGACTTCCTCGACATGGCGATGCGCTTCATGGATATCCGCAAGCGCGTGTACACCTTCCCGAAGATGGGCGAAAAGGCGTACTTCATCGCCATCCCGACCTCCGCTGGCACGGGCTCCGAAGTCACCCCGTTCGCCGTCATTACCGATCAGGACACCGGCGTGAAGTACCCGCTGGCGGACTACGAGCTGCTGCCGAAGATGGCGATTGTGGACGCAGACATGATGATGTCCGCGCCGAAGGGTCTGACCTCCGCCTCCGGTATCGACGCGCTGACCCACGCGCTGGAAGCCTACGCCTCCATGCTGGCGACGGACTTCACCGACGGTCTGGCGAAGCAGGCGGCTCAGCTGATTTTCGAGTATCTGCCCGCGTGCTACGACAACGGTCAGAACGAGCCAGTTGCCCGCGAAAAGATGGGCAACGCCGCCACGATGGCTGGCATGGCGTTCGCGAACGCGTTCCTCGGCGTCTGCCACTCCATGGCGCACAAGCTGGGCGCGTTCCATCACCTGCCGCACGGCATCGCCAACGCGCTGCTGATTGAGCTGGTCATCCGCTACAACAGCGCCGAAGTTCCCACGAAGATGGGCACCTTCCCGCAGTACGCCTATCCGCACACGAAGCGCCGCTACGCTGAATTCGGCGAATTCCTCGGCTTCAAGGGCGCGAATGACGACGAGACGGTAGAGAACCTGATTCGCAACATCCATGCCCTGAAGGAGCGCGTAGGCATCAAGAACACGATTCGCGACTACGGCGTGGACGAAGAGAAGTTCCTCGCGACGCTGGACGAAATGTCCGAGCAGGCGTTCGACGACCAGTGCACCGGCGCGAACCCGCGCTACCCGCTCATCAGCGAAATCAAGGAAATGTATCTGAAGGCGTACTACGGCGAGTAATGCGCCATTCTCCCCGGCTTGGCAGGAATGCTTCTGCTGGGCCGGGCATTTTTGAGCACAAAAAATTTTGTCCGCTTGCAGGAATGTCGTATTTGGGCGGCGAATAGATATTCAGGACAAATATCGACTTCATGATGAGGTCGTCTCCCCCAATCAACACGCGGAAGAAGTAAGCAGTCGTCACCAACTCAATCGCGCGGAAGGGTCAAGGGAGGAACTCCCTTGCGGAGTCCAGAGGCAGAGCCTCTGGCGCCTCTCCCCCAATAAACATGAACCATATAGAAGGAGGTTTCCCTATGGATTTGACGCATGTGATTGCCGAGCGGGAAAATAAGAAGATTTACCGCGACGGCGCCAAGGCCATCAAGGTGTTTGCCGAAGGGTACAGCAAGGCGGACATTCTGAACGAAGCGCTGAACACGGCGCGCGTGGAAGAGACGGGCCTACCGATTCCGAAGCTCCTTGCTGTTGACACGGTGAACGGTCAATGGGCGATTACGACGGAGTTCGTTGAAGGCGACACGCTGGCGGCGCTGATGGCGGCGCATCCGGAAAAGGAAGACGAGTACCTGAACCTGTTTGTGGACATTCAGATGAAGGTTCACGCCTGCACCTGCCCGATGCTCAACAGCCTGACGGAGAAGATGCAGCGCAAGATTTCCGCCACCGACCTCGACGCGACCACCCGCTACGAGCTGCACACCCGCTTGGCGAGTATGCACGTCCACAAGAAGGTCTGCCACGGCGACTTCAACCCGTCCAACATTATCTTGAAGCCCGACGGACAGTGGTACATCCTCGACTGGTCGCATGCCACGCAGGGCAATGCGTCCGCTGATGTCGCCCGCACCTACCTGCTCTTCGTCCTGGAAGGCAAGGAAGCGCTGGCGGAGAAGTACCTCTCCCTCTTCTGCAAGAAGAGCGATACCGCCAAGCAGTACGTCCAGCAGTGGATTCCGATCGTCGCCGCGAGCCAGTCCCTCAAGGGCAAGCCCGAAGAGCGCGACCTGCTCATCCGCTGGGCAAGCGTTTGCGAATACGAATAATCATCAAAGGGACTGGCTTCGGTCAGTCCCTTTTTTCGTGGGGATGGGAGACGCGCCATGTAACCATTTCCCCGCATTTGTTGAAATCTGCCACATTTGCAATTTTCCCTATGTAACCAACTTTTCAGTCTCTTTTTTTCGTGGTATCATAAGAATAAGAAGGGGGAATTTGCCCTTTTCAAACTTATCTGCCGCGATTGCTTGTCAACCGCCTCCACAATCAGCATGAATGAATTATACACGGCAAATATTGCTCTCAGCGTCTTCGCCATGGCGATTATGCTCTTCTCCCTGCGCGGCGACATCAGCCAATCCAAGATCCGAAACCTGCTCTGCGGCGGTCTGTACGCCACCATCGCCATTTGCGCGCTGTGTGAGTGGTCGGGCGTGCAGATGGATGGCACGCCGCCCGCGCTAATTCCGCTGCATATCGCCGTCAAGACCATCGAACTTTCGCTTGCGCCGCTAATCGGTCTGTTCGCGGGCTGCGTCATCCATCCCTGCCCGCAGAAAGTGGTACACAGGCTGCTGTGCCTTGCGGGCTTCCACGCGCTGCTGGTGCTGCTCTCGGCGTTCACAGGGCTGATATTCTATGTCGATGGGCAGAATTTCTATCACCACGGGTTGCTCTACGTGCTCTACATGCTCGCCTACGGGGGCAGCATGGTGTTCTTCCTCGTGCAGATTTGGTTCGCCTGCCGCGCCTATCAGTACACCGGCGGCACACAGCTGATGCTCGCGACGCTGTTCGTGCTGTTAGGGCTGATGGTGCAGCTGTTCCTGCCGATGGTCAAAATCGACTGGATTACCATCAGCTGCGGTGCGCTGATGATGTCGAAATTCTCCAGCGACATGGTGCTGCAAACCGACGGGCTGACGCAGCTGGTCAACCGCTTGGGCTACGAGCATTATCTGGCGCGCCTGCGCGTTCCTGCCACCATCCTGATGTTCGACGTTGACCTCTTCAAGGACGTCAACGACTACCATGGGCACTTGATGGGCGACGCCTGCCTGCGGACGATTGCCGGCTGCATCCGCCGCGCGTACGGGAATTACGGGACGTGCTTCCGCATCGGCGGCGACGAGTTCTGCGTGATACTGACGCGGCGGAACGCACAATACAACACCATGACGGAGATTTTCCAGCACCTGATGGATGCGGCGCGGGCAGAGAATCCGGTTCTGCCGATGGTATCGGTGGGCTGTTCGCATTTTAATCCGTCGACGGATGATTTGGCGGAGTCCTTAGCGCGGGCGGACGCGCGGATGTATCAGAATAAGGAAGCGCATAGATAAACACAGCCGCGACGAGTGAATATGCTCGTCGCGGCTGATTTTTATTCACCTGTATTCACCGCAGTGTTGGCAGTAGCGCGCTTCCTTCGGGTTTTCTAAGCCGCAATACTTGCATGTCGACATTCGGAGTGCGTGCTTTTGTTGATATTACCGATTCACATACGCGTCGATTTCATTCCGGCTGGAGATTTGCAGCTTCTCAAAGATGCTCTCCATGTACGACTTCACCGTGTTGACGGAAACGCCCATCAGCGCGGCGATTTCCTTGTTGCTGCGTCCCTTCGCGGCAAGCATGGCAATCGAAAACTCGTAGGGTGTGAGCGCGTCGGTCACCTGCAGCGTCGACACGGGGTTGTGAATTTTCATCCACCCGCGGCTGAAGCGGTAGACCGACTGCACAATCTTGTTGTACGTTTCCGGCTCCTGCTTGCGCAGCGCGCGCTCCACCTGCCCCTGCAAAATGCCGTGATGCTCCACAAACGGGTGGATGTACCCCTCGCGGCTGGCGATGCTCCACGCGGCATCGAACTTCTGCTCCGCGCGTTCATCCTGCTTCAGGCTCATGCAAATCATGCACAGGACGATGTTGAGGTAGATGCTGTCAATGGGGTAGCGCGTGCCCGCCATCAGCAGGGCGGATTCGGCAATGCCCATCGCGTGTTCGTATTCGCGCCGGATGTAGAGCGCGTGGGCGATGGCGTACATGGCGAAATACTGCATTCCGGGCGGAAGAATACCGATAGCGGGGCGGATAGGGGTCAAGTCAAGCTTCTCGGAGTGGAAGAACACGCTGATGAGCGCGTCGGTAATGCTGCTGTACAGCCGCCACGAATCGTCGTTTGCGCGCTGCCCGTCTCGCTGAATCATTTCGAGATTCCGGCGGCACTTGGCGGCATCCCCCGTCTGCAGCATCGCCATCGTGTTGGTAATCAGCGCGGACAGGCGGATTTCGGGGCACTTGCTCGTCAGGTATTTCTCGCTGATTTCGCGGGCTTCCTCGTGCTCATCGCGGAAATAGTGGTGCAAGGCGCGGGCGATGTCGCGTTCCTCCTCGTCGTTCATGGTCAGCAGGAGATTTTGGAAGCCGTTGTCGCACGGGCGGGAAATCAGCGGCATATAGCACTTGGCCATCCGCGGGGGGATTTTTTCCTGCCCGCGCTGCCCGCTCTTGCGCAAATCCGCCGGATGCGGCGTATTCGCCGGAATCAGCCACCCGCCCGATTTCCGGATTGCCCCCTGAATCCGCCCGGTATTCAGGTAGTAATTCACCATGCGGATGGAAACGCCCCACAGCTCCGCTATTTCCTTTACGCTGAGGTAGTCCAATGCGCAGCCCCTCCTTGTTCTCCTTGTTTACGCTTACGGAATTGGCTCCCAAAGCATGGTCGCCGTTCGATTGCCATACGAGCCCTTGGGCAGCATGTAGGAGCGCGGCGTTCCTTCTACGCCGTCGATTTTCCAGCCTACAAAGGTATAGCCCGGGAGGTAGTAGGACGGGTCTTCTTCCGGTGTCCCGAAATAAACTTGGTTGTTGATGGTGTATTGAACCCAATTATATGCTTTGCCGTGGCTCACATAGGTAATGGTGTAGCTCGCCACACGCCACTCCGCCTTGTAAATGCGGTCGCCGGTTGAGCCTTTGGGGATAATCATCGGCGTTGAAGGGAACTGACCGCTGCCATCGAGGACCCAGCCGGAAAATTCGTAGCCCGGACGGTCGGGAGGGATGGGCAGGGTGACGGAATCCTCCACGGTGTAGCGTATCGAAGCTATGACTGCGCCGCCGTTCGTGACCAGTGTGATGGTGTATCTGATCACCTTCCAGTTTGCGGTATACGCCTTGTTCCCCGTCGAACCCTTCGGAATTTTGACGCTTGTCTGCGGCGTCGTGATGCGCTCGCCCGTCCAGCCGACAAACTCGTAGCCGTTGCGGGTCGGGGTTGGCAGCTCGAAATCCTCATCCGTTATGGTGTAAACCACCTTTTCTTGACCGCTGCCGCCGTCCAAATCCATGGTGATGGTGTACTCCGCCAAACGCCACTCCGCCTTGTAATGGAGGTCGCCGGTTGTGCCAGGGTAAATAATGAGCGGCGTGAAAGGGAGCATACCGCTGCCATCGAGGGTCCAGCCGGCAAATTCGTAGCCCGGACGGAGAATGTAAGGCAGGGTGAAGAGATCCTCCACGGTGTATTTTATCGGAGACACGACTGGGCCGCCGTTCGTGTCCAGTGTGATGGTGTATTCAATCACCTGCCAGTTCGCGGTATACGCCTTGTTTCCCGTCGAACCCTTCGGAATTATGACGCTTGTCTGCGGCGTCGTGATGCCCTCGCCCGTCCAGCCGACAAACTCGTAGCCGTTGCGGGTCGGGGTCGGCAGCTCGAAATCCTCATCCGTCATGGTGTAAACCACCTTTTCTTGACCGCTGCCGCCGTTCAAATCCATGGTGATGTTGTATTCTGTCAGTTCCCAGTTCTCGATATACGTCTTGTCGCCCGTCGAACCCTTCGGGATGGTCACGTTCGGCTGCGGCGTCGTGATGCCCTCGCCTGTCCAGCCAAGGAACGTGTAGCCCGTGCGGGTCGGGGTCGGCAGCGTTACGGTTTGCTCCACCGTGTAGAAATACACTTGCGACGAGCCCGCATTGCCCCCTTCCAGCAGCGTAATGATGGTGTATTCAATCACCTGCCAGTTCGCGGTGTAAGTGCGGTCGCCCGTGCTTCCCTGCGGGATTTCAATGGTTTTCTGCGGTTCGGTGATGCCCTCGCCCGTCCAGCCGAGGAAGATGTAGCCCGTGCGAACCGGGGTCGGCAGCTGGAACGCTTCCGATTCCACCGTGTACTGGATGGGACGGATCGGATCGCCGTCTGCCGTGTCCATCGTGACGGTATAAAGCTTGTCCGCCGTCAGCGTCAAGGTCAGCGGCGCGTAGGGCATGAGGAAGGAAACCGCGTCGTTCCCCTCGCTGATACTCAGGGAAACAGCCGGGTCGCTCTGGAAAACGTGGATGCCGCGATAGCCCGCTGCGGGCGCGATTTGCACCGTCACCTGCTCACCCGCGCGGCACAGCAGGTCGTTGCCCTCCGCCGGCATGTCGCTGCCCCAGAGGACGTTCTGCGCGTCGATGGTCACGCGCTGCGTGTCCGCCGTCCACGTCAGCGTAACGATGCGCTTTTCTTCGCGCCCCGTTACGGGCAGGAATGTGTCCGTCTCCTCGCCGCGCAGTCCCGTCAGGTGAATGAGGGCACGCTCGTCCGCGCCGAAGTCGCTGCGCTTGAACTGCGTCACCCACTCGCCGCGCTCCTTATCGAAGGTGAAGCTCGCCACGGCGCCGCTGCGCAGGGTCAGGCTCGGCGTGAAGTAATCCGGGCGCGCGCCGCTGATGCGAACGCGGTAGGTGATGCGCCCGTCCTGCTCGCCATAGCGGTAGACGTACACCGGGAATTCCGCTACCAGCGTGCTGTCATCCGTCAGCGGGAACACAACATCGCCCTCGCGGGAGAGATAAACATAATTTTCCGCCACAGCAAAGCAGGATTCGCCGCCATTCAGGCGGTAGACCTTGCTCCACGGGTCTGCGCTGCGCATTTCCGGCAGCAGCACATACTGCTCCTGCAAATCCGGATACTTCTCCGCAAACGCCGCCTCGATGCTGTCCAGCATGTTGACCGCGCCCATCGGGCAGCTGTCGCCCGTGTACTGCACCGTCGTTTCGGTCAACAGCGCGCCGTCCCAATCCGCCGTTTCCAGCTGCATGTCCTTGGCGCTCTGGTCAACAAGGCGGAAGCGCACGGTCAGGCTGATTTTTTTCTCCACCTTCAGCTCGCTGCCCATATGCAGCTGCTGCCCCGGCACAAGCGCGTTCTTGCCCGGATTCAGCACAATATCGCCCGTCGGCAGCGGGTCATCCGTCAGGTTCACGAGGTTCGTCGCAATCCCGATATCGAGATTCATCGGCTTGTCCACCACGATGGTGGAGCGGACATTGCCCTCGCCGTTCAGCGACACATTCCCCGACGCGCCCAGAATCAGCTCCTGAACATCTGCCGCCGCGCCGATGTTCAGCCGCACGTCCTCGTCCGACAGCACATACAGGCGGTCGATTTTGCCGGACGGCAGATTGGCGTTCAGCCCGCCGAGAACCAGCAGATTGCCGTTCATTTCCGGCGCATTGAACTCTGTGTCGCCCAGATGGTCAAAAATCGCGTCGCCGATGAAGGACTCCGGCGGCTGCGTGTCCTTTTTCAACACGGTGATGCCAAACTGCTTGATGTTCTCCTGAAACGCCGGGTCATCCAAGTCCGTATTGTCCCACATGCCAGCGCCGATTTCTTTCGCCAGCCGCTCCAGCGCCGAGTCCTTGCCCTGTGGTGTCTGGTTCTTGTTGATGGTGTTCAGTGTGTTCAGCGCACTCATGTTGTTTTCCACAATCATGGCCGCCGATGCTGTACCCGCCCAAATGATGCTGCATAAGAGCAGGAAAATGGTGCTCCATCGTGCGATTCGCTTCATGCTTCTTCCTCCTTGCTGATAGCTTCCGCGGGCTTTTTTCCCATAGAAATCGCCCTTCTGGTTTCAGTATACCATCGGCAAGCGCTGTTCGCCACCGCCATTCAATGGATTAATTGGACGTTTCCCTGCCCTTTTCCTGCTGAAAATTCCTGCATTCACGCAGATTTCCCGTCAATTCGCGCATGTTTTCCGCCGAATGTACCTTTCCAAGGCAGGAAATATCGGTTGCCAAGGATGGCAAAGTGCATCTTTCCAACATACGAAAAAAGGCGAACCGGTTTTGAAGCCGATTCGCCCGTGGATTTGTCCAAACTTGGATGGAATTACTTGGCGATGGTGCAGTGCATGAAGTACTTGTAGCCCAGCGGGTTGGAGAAGAAGCCCTGCACGGAGTCGTCGAGCATGTAGATGTCGGTGTAGTAGTACAGCGGCACGATGCAGCCGGTATTCATCAGCATATCTTCCGCGATGTGCATCATGGCATAACGGTTCGTGCTGTTGGTGCAGCTCTTGATAGCAGAAATCAGCACGTCATAGGTTTCCGCCCAAGTGCCATTCTCCACCTTCACGTCGTAGCCGTAGGGGGTCAGGTCGAGGTTGTAGATCTTCAGATCCGCATTCGCGCCCTTGCCGAACTGCACGTCGTTGTTGCCGGAGCCGGTCACCCACATGTCGAGGAAGCAGATCGGGTCGTTGTAGTCGGCAATCCAGCCATTGCGGGCAATGGAGTAGTCGCCGGACTTACGGGTGTTCAGGAAGGTGTTCCATTCCTGGTTGGTCAGGTTCATGGTGATGCCGACCGCAGAAACCGCGCTCTGGAGGTATTCGCCAATCGCCTTGTGGGCTTCGGAGGTGTTGTAGAGGTAGGTCAGGGACGGGAAGTTGGTGAAGACGGCGTTCGCCTCGTCGTAGGTGTAGTACTTCTTCAGGGTTTCAACCGCCTTGTCGAAGTTCGCCATGTAGACGTCTTCATCGTCGGTCACGTCGTAGTAGCCGGTGATGCCTTCCACATGGCCCGCGTTCTTGTAGAACTCAGAGCCGTCCGCATCGGTCATGCCCATCGGAACGAAGCTGGACGCAGGCACCTGACCCGCCTGACCGATTTCTTCAACGATGTAGTTGCGGTCGAACAGCAGGCCAATCGCCCGACGGACTTCTGCGCGCGCCGCTTCCGCTTCTTCGGGGGTCATGTTCGCGAGCACGTCAGCGGGCAGGATTTCTTCGTTGATGTTCCAGCAGACATAGTAGGTACCAATCTGGCCGGCAATAACGAATTCCGTCGGATACTGTTCCTTCAGGGAAGCGATTTCAGAGGTGGGAACGTCGTCGATCAGCTGCCAGTCGCCCTTCTGGAAGTTCGCCAGCATGTTGTTCGCGTCGTCGGAGAGGTAGAAGTCCAGCTCGTCCATCGTGACCTTGTCCACCGCATGATAGTAGGGGTTCTTGGTCAGGGTGATCTTGCTGTTGTGTTCCCACGCGGTCATGGTGTACGGGCCATTGCCGATGTAGGTGGAAGGATCGGTCGCCCACGCTTCGTTGGCGACGACGTCCTCACGGACGGGCATGTACGCCGGGAAGGCAAGCAGCTCGTTCCAGTAGGCAACGGGGTTGTTCAGGGTAACGGTCAGGGTCTTTTCGTCCACGGCGGTCACAGCGAGGTTTTCCGCCTTGGGGTCGGAGCCGTCCGTAGTGTAGCCCTTGATGACTTCAAACATGTAGCCATAGTCCGCGCCCAGCTCGGAGGAAGCAGCGCGCTTCCACGCGAACTCGAAGTCCTTCGCGGTCAGATCCTTGCCGTCAGACCACTTCAGGCCGTCAACGAGCGTGTAGGTGTACGTCACCGTGCCGTCGTCATTGACCACCGGATCCGGCAGTTCCACCGCGCAGTCCGGCAGGATTTCCAGCTTGCCGTCGTCGGTCTGCGCCCAAGTGGACAGGCCTGCGAACAGGTGAGCGACCATCGTCGCGCCGTCCACAGCGGAGTTCAGCGCCGGGTCAAGCGTATCAGGCTCGGACGCGATGCAGACAGCCATGTACGTCTTGCCGTCTTCGGCGACAGCGCACAGGGTGCAGGTCACCATCATTGCGATGGCGAGCAGTCAGCTTCTTCATGAAAAAACCTCCCTTAATATTCTGTGACAGCCTTGCTTTTCGTAGACTGTCTGTATCAAAAATGCGTGTTGACGCATCCTTGAAGCAATTTTTTTTCGCGGATAAACACGCGGGCACACTATGCCAGTGTCACCAACTCAATCGCGAAAAGGGTGTCGAGAGGGTCGAAGACCCTTCGCGGGTGCAGGGCAGAGCCCTGCCGGAGTCCAGAGGCAGAGCCTCTGGCGCTTCCCCTCACCCTAACTCCTTCACCCGGTGGCAGGCGACGAAGTGCCCCTTCTCGACTTCGTTGAAGGGCGGCATCGACTGCGCGCAGGCTTCGGTGGCGTAGGGGCAGCGCGTGCGGAACGGACAGCCCGACGGCGCGTTCAGGGGACTTGGAATGTCGCCGGAGAGGACAATGCGCTTGTTTGCGCGCGCCGCCTTCGGGTCAGGCAGTGGAACGGCGGACAAAAGCGACTTGGAGTACGGGTGCAGCGGGTGATTGTAGATTTCCTCCGCCGACGCCAGCTCCACCATCTTGCCCAGATACATCACGGCGATTCTGTCCGAAATATGCCGTACAACCAGCAGGTCATGCGCAATGAACAGGTACGTCAGCCCCAGCCGATCCTGCAAATCATCAAACATGTTGATGACCTGCGCCTGAATCGACACGTCCAGCGCCGACACCGGCTCGTCGCAGACGATGAATTCGGGATTCACCGCCAGCGCGCGGGCAATGCCGATGCGCTGCCGCTGACCGCCGGAAAACTCGTGCGCGTAACGCGAGGCGTGTTCGCTGTTCAGCCCGACATAGCCCAGCAGCTGCAAAATGCGCTCCTCCCGCTCCTTCTTGGAGGAATACAGGTGGTGCACATCCAGCGGTTCGCCCACGATGTCCGACACGGTCATGCGCGGGTTCAGCGAGGAGTACGGATCTTGGAACACCATCGTCGCCTTCGTGCGGAACTTCTGCAAGTCCGCTTTCGTTTTAACGGGCTTGCCATCGTAAATGATTTCGCCCGCCGTCGGCTTGTACAATTGGAGGATGGTGCGCCCAACGGTCGTCTTGCCGCAGCCGGATTCGCCCACCAGACCGAGCGTTTCGCCCTTGTTGATGGTGAAGGACACATCATCGACCGCCTTCAGCGGCTTGGTGCGGAAAAAGCCCATGTTGATGTCAAAGTATTCTTTCAGTCCTTTGACTTCCAGCAGCGGCTGGTGCATCTGCGCTTCAGACACAGGGCACTCCTCCTTCCTCCGTGATGCTGCCGTCCTCAACGCCCTTCTTGACGTTCATCCAGCAGGTTGCCATATGGTCGTCATTGATGAGCATCCGAACCGGCTTCTCTTTCAGGCAAATCTTCATCGCCGCCTCGCAGCGGGGCGCAAACGGGCAGCCCTTAGGCATGTTCAGCAGGTCAATCGGCGTACCGGTAATCGGCTCCAGGCGCTGTCCGTTGTTCTCCGCCGTCGGGATGGAGCGCATCAGACCCTTTGTGTACTCGTGGCGCGGGTTGTAGAAGATTTCATCCGCCGTCCCCTGTTCGCAGATAGAACCGGCGTACATGACGATGACCTCGTCGCACATCTGGGCGACAACGCCCAAGTCGTGCGTAATCATGATAATCGCCATGCCCATCTTCTTCTGCAAATCGCGCATCAAATCAAGAATCTGCGCCTGAATCGTCACGTCCAGCGCGGTTGTCGGCTCGTCGGCAATCAGGATGTCCGGCTCGCACGCCAGCGCCATGGCAATCATCACGCGCTGCCGCATACCGCCCGACAGCTCGAACGGGTACTGCTTCATGCGCTTTTCCGGCTCGTTGACGTTGACCAGCTTCAGCATCTCCACCGCGCGTTCGCGCGCCTGATGGCGGTTGCGGTCGGTGTGCAGCAGAATTGCTTCCATCAGCTGCCGGCCGATGGTGTAAGTCGGGTTCAGGGACGTCATCGGGTCTTGGAAGATAATCGAGATGCGGTTGCCGCGCACGGAGCGCAGCAGCTTCTCGTCCGCGCCGACCAGCTCCTGCCCGTCGAATTTCACGCTGCCGCTGACGATTTTGCCCGTCGGCGCAAGAATCTGCATGACGGAATACGCCGTGACGCTCTTGCCCGAACCGCTTTCGCCCACGATGCCCAGCACCTTGCCGTGGTCAAGGCGGAACGAAACGCCATCCACCGCCTTGACTTCGCCCGCGTCGGTGAAGAAGGATGTATGCAGGTCATTGACTTCCAGCAATGCCATTTTGTCCAACTCCTTTCATCACGCATTCAGCTTCGGGTCAAATGCGTCGCGCAGACCGTCGCCGAACAGGTTCAGACTCAGCACGATGAGGCAGATGACCACGGCGGGGATAATCAGGCGATAGGTGTAGGAATAGATGCCGTTGAGCGCGTCAGAAGCCAGCGAGCCCAGCGAGGGCATCGGCGCATTAACGCCCAGACCCAGGAAGGACAGGAAGCTTTCGGTGAAAATCGCGTTCGGAATTTGCAGCGCGGTCGAAATAATCACGACGCTGATGCAGTTCGGCAGAAGGTGCTTGCGGATAATCCACCGCGCCTTCGCGCCCGTCGCCTGCGCCGACAGCACATACTCCTGCTCACGGAGGGACAGAATCTGACCGCGAATCAGGCGCGCCATGCCCACCCAATAGAGCAGACCAAAGACGATGAACATGCTGATGATGTTCGAGCCGATTTTCTCTAAGATGGTGCCTTCCACATGCAGCACCTGCCCCAGCACGACCGCCAGCAGGATGATGACCAGCATGTCCGGCAATGAGTAGATAATATCGACGATTCGCATGATGAACAAGTCCACCCTGCCGCCGAAATATCCCGCGACTGCGCCAATCATCATGCCAATTACCAGCACGATGATGCTGGCGAAGAATCCGACGGCGAGGGAAATGCGCGTCCCGTAGACGACGCGGATGAAGTAGTCGCGTCCGTGCGCATCCGTGCCGAAGATGTGCGGGAAAACAGATTCCCCTTTGTCGATTTTCTTCAATTCCGTCTTGCCGTACTGGAACGGCGCGAGGTTGTTGTAGCTGTTGTCCATCGGGCGACCCTTCGTCTGCCCCAGCATCTGGTCATACGAATACGGCCAGAACATCGGGATGATGATGGAGGACAGCGTAATCAGCACAATCAGAATCAGGCTGATGGTCGCAACCTTGTTTTTCAGCAGGCGCTTCACGCCGTCGCGGAAAAAGGTCGAGGACGGCCGCATCCGGGAGATGACTTCCTTTTCCTCCGCCGTCGCGGGCATGAAGGAATCCACATCCAGATGCAGGCTAAAGGGCTTTTTCTTGTTCATCATCATGGTGCAGATGCCTCCTTATTCGTAATCAATGCGCGGATCAGCCACCTTGTAGAGCAGGTCGCTGATCAGATTCATAATCACGATTAAAGAGGCGAGGAAAATGGTCGTCCCCATAATCATGGTGTAGTCGCGGTTGGTGATGCTGGATACGAACTGGCGGCCGATACCCGGCACGGCGAAAATCTGCTCGACGACCATCGAACCGGTGACGATGAACGCCAGCATCGGGCCGAAATAGGTGATAACCGGAATCAGCGAGTTCTTCAGCGCGTGACCGAAGATAATTTTCTTGCCCGAAACGCCCTTGGCGCGCGCGGTGCGGATATAATCCTGCCCCAGCACGTCGAGCATGGAGGAGCGCGTCAGGCGCGTGATGTAGCTCATCGGGTAGAGCGCAAGGGTGATAATCGGGAGGATCAGCCCTTCGGCCGTCGCGCCGTTCGCGGGTACCCAGCCTAACTTGACTGAGAACACTATCAGCAGGAATGACCCCATAATGAACGACGGCATGGACACGAACGCGGTCGTAATCACCATGATAATCTTATCCAGCACGGTGTTGCGCCGCAGCGCCGCCAGCGCGCCGAGGACGATGCCGGCAATCGCCGCGCTGAACGCCGCAATCAGACCAAGCTTTGCGGAGGTCTTCATGCCATCCAGAATAATGTCAATGACCTGACGGCCGCGCTGCTTCAGGCTCGGCCCGAAGTCCAGCTTCGTCACCACGTCGCGCAGATATGTCACATACTGTTCGCCCAGCGGCTTGTCCAGCCCGTACTTGGCCTCCAGCGCCGCCTGCGCTTCCGCAGAAATTGCCTTTTCACTTGCGAACGGTCCACCCGGAATCGAGTGCATCACGAAGAACGTCACCGTGATGACAATCCAGATGGTCAGCAGCGCCAGCAGCACGCGCTTGAGGATATAAAACAGCATCTTGGAATTCATCCGCTCCACCTTCCCGGCAGGGGCGCTGCCGCGTCTGCCTGCGTTTCTTGTTCATCGACACGCCAAACCAACCGGCTTCACCGTGTCGATGCTTTATTATGCAACACTGTATGGAGAAAATCAAGTGTTTTGTTGCACAAACTGTGTTTTTTTTATGTTTTTCTCGTGTATTTTGAATATTTTCGTCCAAGTTGTTGCATTTATCAAGTTTTTCTGCAACTCCCTGTTCATTTTTGCGCACAAAAAATGCAGGACGCTCATTCGTCCTGCATCATGGTAACGAAGTGAATTACTCCGCTGCCGCCAAGCTGCCGAAGATCTCCAGCGGCATGTTTTCCAGCGCGTCGCCCACTTCCTTGCTGGCGACCTGGAACGTCACAGCGAGAACCGTCTCGTCATCAAGGAAGGTGTACAGCGCCAGCACGGTGTCGCCCGGCGTGTACATCAGGCAATAGTTTTCGTTGACATACAGCTCAGCGAGCATTTCTTCCGTCGCGCCCGCGTCCTGAATGCCTTGCAGCAGCGTTTCAAAGCTCATCGCGGACAGCTGCGCCGTAATGCTGACCGTCTGGTCGGCGTTGACGGCGAAGAGCAGGATGTTCTCGGCGTTTTCCGTGCCTGCGGGGACTTCCTGAACCGCCCAGTCCGCCGGAATCTGCATCGTCAGACCCGTTTCACCCAGCGCAACCGTCTGCGCCTCGAAGCTGACATTCATTTCAACTGCCGGCACTTCCGCTTCTTCCTCCGCGAACGCAAAGGCAGTGCAGCACATCATGAGCGCCATCAGGAGAGCAAGGAGTTTCTTCATATTTGTTTCCGTCCTTTCATTTCCAGCATGATTCGGCTGATTTTTTTTCCATATTGAACAGCCACATCTGGTAACATTTATGATACCAAATGGAAGCCGCTTTTGCAATACGCTTTCGCGCAGAAAAACGGTTGATTCGCGCGGATTTGGGATTTCAGAATGAAGCAGCTTCCATTTTCATTCGGAAAATGCGAGTGAAGTAACTTTTATTTACTTTTCAATTCTCACCAAAATAAGCAGTTAATTCTTTCCGTAAAAGCGGACTTTGCTTCCCTCCCCCTTCACAAAAAACGGGGCACCGCGAGAGCCTTCGCCCCCGCAGCACCCCGCCATCCGCGAATGCGCAATTCCGCATTGTCCCTTACTTCTTCGTCCAGTCCTGCTTTTCGCCGATGCCGTAGTTTGCCGGCAGCACGTCGTCATCAACCAGCACGAAGCCCAAATCCGCCGTGTAGGTCGTACTGGCGGAGGTCACCTGCACCGGGTTCGATTCGCCGTTTTCGCCCAGAATCGACGCAATCAGCGGAATATCCGTGCGCATACGCGTCGGCACAACTTCCGCCGGGTAGATGGGCTTGAGCGTGTACACGCCGGGATACAGGTTCTCGAAAGTGTAGTAACCGTACGCGTCGGTTGTCGTTTCCGCGACGAGCTGGTCGTTTCGCCACAGCTCGATGCGCATGTCGCCCAGACCGAGTTCGCCCGCGTCCTGCAGGCCGTTGCCGTTCAGGTCAAGCCAGCAGAAGTCGCCCAGCGTGCCCGGCTGCACCGCGCCAATATTTTGTTCCAGCTGATGTTGGCTCATGCGCAGGGCAATCAGGTCGCTCTCTCCCTCGCGGGCGGTGTAGGTCGTCATCACGCTGATGTTCTGCCCGTCCTTGAGGCGCGTGTCGTCCTTTTCTACGACGACGTAGCCGTTCGGGAGCGTCACACGCAGACGGTAGTTGCCCGGCATCAAGCCGTCAAAGCGGTAGATGCCGTCCTCGCCCGTCGTCGCGTTTTGCAGTTCGCTGCCCTTTTCGTCCAGCAAGATAACCTCCGCGCCGGACAGGGGCGCAATCTCGCCCGCGTTGTCGCACCAGACCATGCCGCCGATGCTCGTGTCAATCTTCAAGCCCAGCATCGGAGCAGTATAGTTGTTGTTTTCGCTAATTTCAATCTCGGTCATGACGAGCTGACTGCCCTCGGTGGTGAAGGTGCTGTCGCCCAGACGCGCCGCCTGCGTACCTTCCTTGATGTCGTAGGCAAGGCTGTAGACGCCGGGGGCAATGCCGTCGATGGCGAACCGCCCATCCGCATCGGTCTGCACCTGCGCAAACACCGCGCCGGTTTCATCCAGCAGGGTCAGCATCTCGTTTTCCGGGGTGATTTCGCCCGCGTCCATGCGCCCGTTGTCATTCTCATCCACCCAAACCTGACCGGACATCTTCGACGGAATCACGCCGCCAAGCGCCTGATTCAGCCATTCCTCGCCCAGCCCGATTTCGATGCTCACCTGCTGCTCGTTCAGCCCGTGCATCAACGGCAGGGTCACATTGCCGTCCAGCTTGGAGAGCACCATGCTCTCCGGGAAGCGCAGGGTCAGCGTGTAAGTGTCCGGCCGCAGCCCGGTAAAGCTGTACGCGCCCGTCGCATCGGTGAGGACGGTCTGCTCCGTCAAGTCCTCGCGGGAGGGGGTCAGAATCAGCGTCACGCCGGCAAGCGCCGCTTCGTCTGCATCCTGCGCGCCGTTGCCGTTGTGATCGGCAAACACCATGCCTTCAATGTCGCCCAGAGCCAGTGCGCCGCACAGGGGCGCGGTGACTTCTTCGCCCACGCTGATGGTAAAGGAATCCGTCGTGCCGTCGGAATCCGGCGCGATGGTGTTGCCGCCGTCCGTCAGGGGAGCAAACACGCCGTCGCCCGGCAGCTCGTAGCGCAGGCGGTACGTTCCGGGCAGCACCGCGTCAAACAGGAAGCTGCCATCCGCGCCGATGGTGCGGGTCGCCACGTCACCGGTTTCGTCCATCAGGTGAACCACCGCGCCGAACAAGCCGCCTTCGTCCGCGTCGCGCAGGCCATTGTCGTTCTTGTCGGCAAACACCACGCCGGACACATGGCCGGGGGTAATCATGCCGATATCAAGACCCGTCAAATCCGTGCCCATTGTCAGCGCCACCGGTTCGCTTTCGCCCGCGCCGCCGGAGAGGTTGCGGAGGATATTGCCGTCGCCCGTGCGTGTGAACGCCAAGCCGCTGTTCGCGGTCGCACTCACGGTGTACTGCCCCGGCGCAAGGTCATCGAAGGTATACACGCCGCTGCGGTTCGTTTTCGCCGTGCGGGTATTTCCGTTTTCATCCGTCAGGGTGACGGTGAAGTTGTTGACCATCTTTTCCGCGTCCATCCGGCTGCCGGAGAAGTCGTCATCCAGATACACCGTGCCGGAGATGCTGCCGTAAGTAATCGCGCCGATGGCCATCGTCATCTCGCTGTCGTTCTCCAGCACCACGTCGGAAATCGTGTACTCGCGGCGGTCAGTGCCGGGCGCGAACAGGTTGCCGTACTCGCCATCGCCCGCGATGGTGTACACATAGCCTTGCGGAATCGTCGCTTTGACGCGGAACGTGCTGCCGCGGATGTTGGCGAAGGTGAAGCGCCCGTTCTCGTCGGAGACGGTGTTCAGCAGCTCCTTGCCGATGGCCTGACGGTACAGGACGACCTTCACGCCTTCCAGCGTCTTTTCGCCCTCGTCGTACACGCCGTTGTTGTTTTCATCCAGGAAGCAGATGCCGTTGATGTCAGAGCCCTTCATCACGCCAAGGAGGACTTCCTCCAAGTCACCGCGTTCAAGAATCACCTGATCCGTTTCGGATCGCTTGAATTCGCTGGTGATGATGGAGCGGCGATTACCGCCCGTCTGGCTGTAGCGCGCAAACACCAAGCCGTCCGGCAGGCTGTATTCGACATTGTATGTACCGTAGCGCATTTGACCGATGTAGAATTTGCCGTCCTCGCCGCTCTCGGTTTCGTACACCAAGCCGTTTTTCACGCCGACGGCGCGGATTTTGATGCCCGCTTGACCGGGTTCGCCGTCCTGATACACGCCGTCGTCGTTTTCATCCAGCCACACAAGGCCCTGCAGCGCCGCCATCGTCATCACGCCGACGCCCACGTCGGTCACAGAACCGGCTTCGAGGGTCAGCGGCACGCTGCTTTGCACTTGTTCGGTCGTTTCATCCATGATGGACATGTTCGCGCTGACATTTTTGCCGTGCGCACCATGGCCGAAGCCCGCGGGCAGCTCGCTGCGCAGGACGTACGTCCCCGCCGGCACAGCCAGCGACACTTCGCCGTTCTTGTCCGTTTCGCCGGATGCCACAACAACCTCCACGCCGTTGACTTCGGTGATGAGGCTCATCGTCGCGCCGGACACGCCTTCCTCGTACTTCCCGCGTGAACCGTTGTTATCGTTGTCGCGGAAAGCGTGGATGGTCAGCGCCGCCGGATTCGCCGCCTTCGCGGACACAGTCGCGGGTTCGTCGCTAATGACGAGCGCGCCGTTGGCAAGGGTCACGCCCGCATCATAGCGGACGACGTACGTCCCGTATTCGAGGAACTCCGCCTGCCAGGCGCCATTTTCATCCGTCACCGCTTCCGCCGCGACTTCGCCCGCCTGATTGACCAGCTGCACCTGCACGCCGCTCATCGGCTGACCGTCCAGCCCCAGCACCACGCCGGAAGCGTCGCCGGTGGCATGGTTCGCCAGCGCCGGCAGCACAACGGTTTCGCCCGCGCCGATTTCCACCAGAATGCTCGCCGTCACGCCCGTATCGGTCGTGCTGAGCGTCCAGCCCTCGGTGTCATACAAGCCGCGCGGCAGGGCTGCCGTAATCTGATAAGTATCAGGATACAGGTCGTTCAGCGCAAACGCGCCGCTGACCGTCATCTGTTCGCTCATCCGCTGGCCGGAAATCGTCACTTCCGCCGGGGCAGACAGGTCGTCGATGCTGCCGGTCATGCCGCCGCTGAGCGTCAGATCCAGTTCATAGCGGCTGGTCTGCATCGCCTGAATGTTCACCAGCCACTGTGCCTGACCCTTCTGCAGGTTCGGCCAGCCGTTCACACCCGTCAGCAGCGTGCCTTCCGGCAGCGTCACCGTGACGGCGTATGTCCCGTGGAAGAGGTCGGCTTCCTGCACCGTCTCGCCATCGGTCAGGTAACCCGTGCGGGTCGTTTTGCCGTCCTCGCTGACAATCTGGTACGCCACTGCCGCGTTCACGCCGCGCATGAGCATCGTCAGCGTGCCGTCCACGGGTTCAGGGGTGGGGGTCGGCGTAGGCGTAGGCGTCGGGCTCGGCGTGGGCGTCGGGCTCGGGGTCGCCGTCGGGGTTGGCGTCGGCGCTTCCGTGGGTTCCTCCGTCGGTTCCTCCATCGGATTCTCGGTCGGCGCTTCCGTCGGCGCTAAGGTCGGGGTAGCCGTCGGGGTCGGCGTAGGCGTTGCCGTTGGCGTAGGCGTAGCCGTCGGGGTCGGCGTAGGTGTCGGGGTGGGCGTCGGCGTAGGCGTAGGTTCAGGCGTGGCGGTCGGTGCCATCGTCGGCGGCACATAGTAATAGGAAGCGTTCACCTTCGTCACGGAATCCGCACCCGTGTAGCGCTCAATGTTGATAATCTTGTCGCGCCAGCTTTCAATGGCCAGCGAAGCCTTCGTCATGCGCAGGGTGTACAGCCCCGTGTGAATCGCCGCCGGCAGGGCATAGTCGCCCCGGCTGTCGGTGTCGAAGGAGAGAATCGTCTCGCCGCGCTCGTTAATCAGGTCAAAAGAGGAGCTGCTCTCCGTGTGCACGGTGAACAGACCCGTGTCCGTCAGCACAGCAATGACCGCTTTGTTCAGCCGTCCATCGACAATCGACACGGTGTAGCTCGCCGCCATAACGGCGTCCTCCGGCATTGTTTCCGCCACCGGGACAAGCTGCACATTGCCCGTGCCGGGGACGGAAATCGGGTCGCTGCCGAAGTCGGTCAGGCGAATCGTGCCGACCGCCTCCCCGTTCTGCATGACGGTAAAATCGCCCGTGAATTTCCGGGATTCATACGTTCCCGCGCTTGTGGCATACATGCCCAGAAAATCCACTTGCAGCATCGTCAGCTCCGATGCCGCAGCCGCGGGGAGCAGCATCAGCAGCATTCCCAGCGTGAGCAGGAGTGACAGAAATCGCTTGCCAAGCATCCTCATCTTGCCTGTTCCTCCATCTGAATCATCCGCAAGCCGTGCGGAGTAAAGTCACAGAATAATCCATGTACTATGGTAAAGCAATCCGCCCGACTTGTCAACCATTCCGCGCATATTTTTACAATTGGATTGCTTTTCTGGTCGAAAATCAGCATGTTCCGGCAATAAAAAAGAAGGCTGACTTTTTCAGCCAGCCTCCCATGCGGATACTATTCCCAAATGAGAATGCGCCGAGATGCACCGCAAATGATTCGTTCTGGCTAACGCAAACGCCAGCGTGGGAAAGGCGCAAGCAGATGGCACAGGCGAATGCAGGAAATCGTATCAGTTGCTGCCGCCCATCAGCAGGGTCAGCATGCTCTCCGGCAGACTCATCAGCAGGGTCATGGGCAGGTTCTGCAGGTTGTTCATCGCCTTGACGAACCACGTCTGGAACTCACTGTCCGTCATCGCGCCCAAATCCTGCGCCTTGCTCACGTCCAGCGCGTCCTTCGCGTCGCAGGTGCGGGTTTCCGCCGTGATGGTCACAACGTCCAGACCCATGAAGCGCACCAGCACATCCACCTTGCGGACGCCCTGTTCGCCGTCCATCGTCGTAGCGGTCGTCACCACAACGCCGAAGCCCTGCTCGACACCGTCCACCGTTTCCTTGATTTCCACATCAACAACGCTGCTGTCCGTGCCGACGCCCTTGCCGCTGACGTTGATTTCAACGGTGTCTTCGCCAGCATAGGCGGTCAGGTTCGCCGTGAAGTTCTCCAAGTCGCCTGCGAAGGTCAGCGTCGCCGCGGTATCTTCCGCGCTCTTGATGGTCACAAGCCACGTCGCCACGCCGTCCGCCGTGTTGCGGGTCATCGTGAAGGAGATCGGCAAGGGTTCTTCGCCGCCGTTGTTGATCTTCACCGAAGCCGTCATGCGAACCAGCTCGCCTGCCTCAGTCATCCAGTATTCGTAAACGATGTCATCCGCATAGAGATCTGCTTCATCAAGCTCTTTCAGCAGGTCGTCCCAGCTCGTGTCAGCAGCGGAAAAAAGCGCATCCATGTAAGCGCCGATGCTCGGAACGCTGTGGATCATTTCCAGCAGGGCTTTCGTCATCTCGGCAATCTTTTCCGGCGGAACGGTGACTTTGACGTAGCTCTTCGCCGCGTCGCAGTCGCCGGGCTGCTCGGTCACTTCTGCCATTTCTGCACCGGACAGTATTTCGTTCATCATGGTCATGAACGCCGTGGTGTCCGCCTGCGTCAGTTCTTCCATGAGCTGCTCTTCCGTCATGTTGCTCAGGTTCGCCGCTGCTTCCATCAGGGCAGTGTATTCCGCATTGCCGCTCAGCTGTTCCTTCGATTCTTCAATCGCCTTGTCGATCTCCTCGTCGCTCTGACCGGACATCTTCATCGTCGCGCGGAGGGCTTTTTCCTTGATGGCTTCCACGTCCTTGCTGTTCACAGCAATCACGCCGCCCAGCAGCGCGCTGGACACATACATCAGCTGGTTTTCTTCCGCAGCAGTCGTCAGCGATGCCATGCCCAGCACGCTCTTGCCGCTCAGGTTCAGGTCAAAGCCAGCTTCGTCGCCCTGCTGATAGCCGGTCAGGGACAGCGCCGCCAGCAGGTCGTTGATGGCTACCATCGCGGTGTCATCCCCGCCCAGCGCCGCCACGAGGTCAGCGTTCAGGTCGTGGATGGTGATGGTGGTTTCCTGACGCGCGGCATTGTCCCACGCGCTGTTTTCCGCCATCGAGGTCAGGGGCATCGCCAGCATCATGATGCTGAGCAGTACCGCAAGCAGTTTCTTCATGGGGTTTTTCTCCTTGTTATTTGGTTTCCCTTTTTCTTTATAGCGAACACTGCGGAGCAGTGATGCTTTCGGTTGATGTTAGTCGGCGTTATCCAAAATGATGGTGCTGCTCGGCAGCGTCGTCGTACCGTCCATGAGCTGCCGCACGCTGTTCGGCAGATTCATCAGGATGCGCGGCAGAATCTTCGAAATGCTCGTCGCCAAGGTCAGCATGTAGGCGTTGAAGCGCGCGCTGCTGATTTCGCCCAAATCCAGCACGTCGCCGTCGGACAGCAGGGGGCGCGGTTTGCACGAAAAGGTCGTCGTGTAGATGGTCAAGCCGACTTCACCGCCAGACAAGAGCCGAATTCTCGACTCCCGATATACACTGCTGCTCGAACCAGACGTAAACACGCCGAATTGTATGCCGCTGTCCGTCCCGTTCGCTTCGGAGGTCGTGCGCACTTCTACATCGACCCTCCCGCCCCTGCGGTTCGGCTCAACCGTCAGCGAAATCGTCGTCTGCGTCTGGTCATCCGGCATAAGCACCAGTTCGGCATTCTTTTCACCGATGGTGAGGCGTCCCGTCGTGCTGTTCTCTTCCTTTTCCAGCGTCCAGTCGTACTGCAAGCCGTCCGCCAGCGTGTTCCGGTTCAGCGTGAACGTGACGGGCTTCAGGATTCCCTCGGTCGGCTCCACCTCGGACATTCTTTCCGCCCAGTCCGGGAGCGCGGAATAGTTCACAATCAGCTTGACAAGCTGCCCCTGCGCATCCGTGTACATCGTCACCTGCGCGTCGCTGTACAGCATCGTCTGCTGACGCACCTGCGCCGCCCAGTCGATTTCCTGCGGCACATACTCTTCCGTCGTCGTCTGCGACATGAACTGCATCAGATTGTCATAATCCGCCGCCAAATCCGCGAAGTTCTGGACGACAGGCACTTGCATCGCCGTTTCCAGCAGAATCGCCAGCCGATTGACCAGCTGTTCGTTCGTCAGCGTGAACGTACACACCTGTATCACCGGGTCACAGCCTTCGAGCTGCTCCGTCACAGGGTCAATCGTCATGGACGGCTGATATTCCGCCAAGCGGCGCTGCATCTCCGTAAAGTCAATCGCCACAAGGCTATTCAGCACTTCTTCCGCCTGCACGTTTTCCGTGAAGAGGGGATTTTTGAGTACCTTCGCCGTCATTGCGCCCATCTGTCCCACCTGCGCAATCTGCTCCGCGTAGTACCCAGAGGATACCGTCTCGTTGATGACTTCCGCCGTAAGACCGCGCTGGCTGAGCTGCTGGCGGTACACCAGCTCCCCGAAATGCTGCATGTCCTCGTCGAGGTTCAGATACAGCGTCTCGCCCAGCAGGTCACTGCTGACATAGACATCCGCGCCGCTGAACTGCACGGCATAATCGACAATAGGCTGGTCGTTCAGCGTCACCTCATAGGCGGCTGACGTTGTCCCCTGCTGATAGACTATCACCCGCAGGGCATCCAGAAAGTCATTTACGGCTTTTTCCTCCGCTTCGTCGATGTCCGCCCCCAGCACCTTCGCATTGAAGTCTTTCAGGAAAATGACTGTCCTTGTCGCGCCGGGCGCACTTTCCTCCGCAAAACCACACATCGGCACCAGCATCGCCAGCGTCAGCAGAATCGCAAGCAGCTTCTTCATTCGTCAGCCTCCTTGACATTCGTTTGTGCGCTTTTCAGCATTCCATTACCATTATATCAAAAAAAACACCTGTTGCAAGCGAATATGCGCAAGTTTTACAATTCCGTGCCCCAAAGATGCAAATTTGCGTCTGAAAGCGCATCTTCGCGGGAAAAATGCTTGATGCCGTCATGCAAAATTTCTGTGAATGGCGCAAAAGGCCGTTTTCCCCTCTTGTGAAGCGCGAAAAAATATGCTACAATAGATAGAGTATTCCGGATTACTGAAAGGAGCTAATTCGCATGGAATTTCTGACCAAGCTTTTGGGCATCGCCACCGCCGTTGCGGAAACCACCACCACCGGTGCGGCCGACCCTGCCGCCGTCACCACGGATTCTGCCGCTGGCGGCATTGTCGGTATTCTCTTCAGCCTTCTGCCGCTGCTGCTGGTTTTCGTCCTGATGTACTTCATGATGATTCGCCCGGAGAAGAAGCGCCGCAAGAAGGAGCAGGACATGCTCGCGTCCCTGAAGAAGGGCGACCGCGTGTGCACCATCGGCGGCATCTACGCCACCATCGAGAGCATCAAGGACGACACCATCACCCTGAGCGTCGGCAAGGGCGACCAGACGATGGTTGTTGCGCGCTGGGCGATTCGCTCGGTGGAAGATGTGACCATCGAAAACGAGACCGAATCCCTGAACTAATCGCAAAATTCCCGGCTTCGTGCCGGGTTTTTTTTGTGCCCGATTTTCCCGCCGCGCATATGCTGGGAGTGAACAGCTCACACGATGGGAGGAATCGCCATGAATCAGCGTCCGAATTGCTGCCGTCCCATGCCGCCGCAAGTGCCTTGCCCGTCCAGACCGCCTTGCCCGCCGACCCCCGCTTGCCCGTCTTGTCCGCCGATGCAGAAGGGCGTTTTATTGCCGCGAATCCTCGCCAGCGGGCGGGAGTGGCAGCGCCGCGCGTGTGTGGCGCTGTACGTCGGCGGTTTGCCGGAGGATGCGAACGGGCGGCTGCAGCTCGTCGGCGTTACGGCGTGCGGTGACGCGGATTGGGAGATTGCGCCGTACCAAGAACCGCGCCCGTGCGGCTGCCGCGGATGCCGACCGTCTCGACCCTCGCCGTGCCTTCTGCGGGTGAATATTCCGGTTGTTTGCCAAGTGCAGGCGGAGTGCGGGCAGGTTTTGCGCGGCGAAAGTGTGCTGACGACGGATGTTGCGCTGCCGATTCGCTGTGTGCAGGCGGAATGCTGGCGCAACCAGATGATGGTGCTTCCGTGTGTTCGGCTGATTGACGGCGGCGCGCCTGTGTGTGCGGATGGCTGCCGTCCCCCTGTGTTTGATTGCACGATTGAACTGCTTGTCGAAGCCTACATGACGCGATGGGAAGCGTGCGGAAGCCCTGCGCCGACTTGTCCGGATTTACCGCTATTCCCCCCGCCGCCGTTCGGGTGACAAGGGCGTTGGAAGACCCAAGGGGCTTTGCCCCTTGACCCCAGCAGGGACGCTGTCCCTGCACCCTGCAAGGGAGAATGAAACGGGACGAAGTCCCCTCCCTTGACCCTTCCGCGCGATTGGGTCGGTGACTTCTGCACACTATGCCCGCGTGCTGATCCGTCATCCGTTCCCCCACGCCCCGTCTTTTCCATTGTAACATGGGAGGCGAAGGCGTCCAGAGGGCGACCGCAGACTTCGTCTGTTTCCATTGCCCTCTGGAACCCGCGGAAAAGACCAATATCATAGGAAAAGGCAGCCGCATCCCCTGCGCCTAATCGTTCGCGCGGGGAATTTTCTATTCCCCAAAGCGACAAAAAAACGCCCTTGACTCTCACGAATCAAGGGCTAATAGGAATCCGGCAGCGACTTATCCTCCCGGGCCGTGTCCAGCCAAGTACTTTCAGCA